>OGZY01000046.1_pt1 | contig 91999 bp, 67 predicted proteins | sample 1576911 | NCBI WGS metagenome assembly OGZY01 (sample SAMEA3541488, study PRJEB24748) | human gut metagenome | biome: human gut; feature: human-associated habitat; material: faeces | place: China | collected 2012 | reverse complement strand
GGCTTATGAAGACATTACTAACATCGGGGTGTACTAATCAACGGGGAGCAGGTCACCCTATTGCTGCATCGGAATGACGAAAAAAAAGCCCGCTATGTGATCGATGGCCAACAGCGCCTCAGTACCCTAGCAGTGCTGTATCATACTTTGCACAATGAATTACCCAAAGGGTTAGAATTTCATTACCGCTCTCCCATCTCAGCTCGTAATTTGCGAGTAGCACGCAAGCTAATGAGCGAACATCGTGAATCAGCTCTAGAGCCATCCATCGTTGAGCAATTGTGTTTTACGGTTATCACAGTTGAGCGCGAAGATCTCGCTTTTACCTTTTTTGATACTCAGAATTTTCGCGGAGTACCACTTAAAGCGACTGATTTGCTCAAAGCTTATCACCTGCGGGCTGTGAACGGGCCCAACGTACGGCATGTAGAGTCATTGCAGCAAATCTGTGCTCGACGTTGGGAGCATGTTCAAATGGCAGGCCCTAGGCGGCAGGATTGTGAACAGCAAGATTTTGCACCCGAGCTGTTTCAGTTCTATTTGTGGCGTGCCCGCAATTGGCGGGGTAATAAGAAAATGGAGCGTGAAGATCACGATAGTCTGCTGGAAGCCTTTCAACAACAGAGTGTTGGTGGTGGTGAGATTGATGAGATCCCGCTCTACCCGGGTTATCACAATCAATTTGCCAATTCCCTTAAATTGCAAAGTAGCGATGACTATCGCTTGGCATTGAACCCTTTACAAATTAGTGGAAGTGCGGCCAATTTACCATTTACCTTGCGCCAGCCTATTCATAAAGGCATCTGTTTTTTCCTTTACGCTCAAAAATATGCCTCTTTACTTGATGCACTTTTATACCAAGAGAATACCTGCCACGAATTAGAGGCATTCCGAGAGTTTTATCGGCGTGTGGTACGTGCTAATGCCTATTACTTGCAGGAGCTCTTTAACTTGGCCCTTCTGATGTATGTCGACCGTTTTGGTTATCAACATCTATTAACCTTTGCAGTGGGTTTGGAACTGGTGTTGGGGGGATTACGGTTGGAGAAAAGTTATATCTTTAAAGAATCACCACTCAAGTACTTACGTGACGCTCCTTACAATCTGCTTGATGAGATATGTGGAGCCTATCGCCCACAAGAGGTGATGGCATTCTTGCGTTCTGAAATCGAACGTAGTAAGGGATACGGGAATGCTGTCTCCATCGTCCTCTCTAAGGGCGTTCAGGGGCGTTACCTTAATGCGTTGCTGGATTATTTCAATCTTGATGATATCCCTGAGGGTGACAGTTGGGTACTTAAAGGTTGGCTAGGGATGGAAAAGTAGATGCAATATGAATCAAAATTAATGTCACTGGCTCAACTCATTGATGAAAAACGACTTTTCAATATTCCTATCTATCAACGCCTCTATGTATGGGGTAGTGACCAGATCAAAGTATTACTTGATGATCTAGTCTCCGCCTGTAATGCCGACAAGGATGTATTTTACTTGGGTAGTACGCTGGTGATTGAGCAAGGAAGGACAGAATCTGGGCACCCCTTGTTGGATCTGATTGATGGTCAGCAACGTTTTACCACCTTGTGGTTGCTTAGCGTAGTAATCGAGCGGCTGCTCTCATCATCGAAAAACAGTGAGCGAAACCAAAATCCCCTTTCCTGTTTTCTCTATGCCCAGTTGGGAAATAGTCGTGAGCCGCGGATTCGGTTTGCCATTCGCCCTGAGGTAAGCCGTTTTTTTGCAGCCTTACTTGATGGCCGAGCTGCATCTGATGAGCAAAAGGCCGCTGCGTTGAGTTATGCGATGCAGGTCATGGAGGGTTACTTCACCCATAGAACGGATGACACCCACCGGATTGATCTTGTCAAATTGGGTACGTTCATCCGTGATCGGGTTCAACTGGTATTGACCCTGGTACCGGCCAACACGGACCTTAACAAGTTGTTTGAGGTCATCAACAATCGCGGTGTGCAGCTGCAGCACCATGAAATTTTGAAAGCTCGCTTGCTGGCGTTACTGCCAGATAGCGCTGAGCGCGAAGCCTATGGCCAGATGTGGGATGCCTGCTCATTTATGGGGGCCTATGTCGAAAAGAACCTACGTACCGTTAAAGGAATAAAGCTGATCCCGCTTTATAATGTCGAGGATGCTAAACGAGACCGGGAGATGCTCTCTGATCCCTTGGTTATACGTGACGTACTGCTGGAATTAGGTACACAACAAGACCTCAGACACCACTCATTAGACGATATCCTCAATGATGAGACACTCCTGACGGAGCCATCTAACAATGCTTCTGAAAATAACGAGGCCTATGAAGCCGATGATGTACGCAGTATTATCGGCTTTTCCATGCTCTTACAGCATGTTTTACGCCTTTTTCTGTTACATCAGCAACGCGATGATATCAGCAAAATCCTAGACAAAGAGCTGTTACAGATCTTCCAGACTCATTGGCTGGCGGGGCTAGCCCAGTGTGAGAAATCAGAACAAGCCAATCAGATACGTCGCTTTATTGAGTTGTTGTGGCGTTGCCGCTATCTGTTTGACAAACATATCATCAAATGGATTAGCGATGATGCTAATGAAGAAAGTCATGGTATTCGTCGCCTCCGAGTGAATGAAAATCGGAACGGTTACCAAAGCCTTATTCGCGCTAGCCGTGATGCCGATAGCGGGTTTGCTATGTTACAAAGCATGCTCTATCACTCACAGCAATTGACCACCCATTACTGGCTAACTCCCCTGCTTAGTTACCTACTAAACCATGGCGGTGAAGGTGCCCACCGATACCTGCAATATCTGGATAATCACTTGCTTTGCAGTGGCAGTGAACAGCCGCTGATCGAACGAACCCGTGCGTTTGTGTTAAATCCATGGTGCGATAGCTATCCGATCCGCGATATGCAGGCAGTGCTGAGAGCTGATGAGGGAACCGAATTTTCTCACTACTGGTTTTACAAGCTGGAATATATTCTTTGGGAGCATTACCGCTTTCAAAAAGGGAGTGCCTGGCAGGCATTCCGAATGACGGCCAGAAATTCAGTGGAGCATGTTTCCCCACAGCAGCCTGAGCATTTTGATTCCAACCGAGTGAGCTCTGAAATACTGGACTGTTTTGGTAATTTAGGGCTAGTTTCACGCAGTATCAACTCAGAGTACGGCAACAAACCCTATGTTGAAAAACGGGCTCGTTTCATTGAGCGTAACCAGAGCAGGGTGGACTCACTCAAGTTGGCACTTATTTATGAAAATGAGCAGTGGAATGACGTGCTAGCATTGGCTCATCAGCAACAAATGCTTGAGGAATATAACGCATATTTTTCTGAGGTGGAGCTCGGGAAATAGCCTTCAGTAGAAATCCAATAAGTACGTTCCGCACAATTATAAACCTCGTTGATGGGTACTACATCAGGCAGGCGGACTATCAACCTGCCACTATCTTGTTCAACGCCCACGATCAGGCACCAAACCTGTATCCAGTATTCATTTACCCTACCAGCTGTTCATGAGATCATATAAGCAAATAACTTCTGGTATGGGGCTTTCCAGTCTAGATCGCTGGTCATCGGTTGAATGAATCATAGAAAACTCTGGTAACAGCAAAATCACCATTTATGTGCAGCCCCAAAATGCTGTATTTTTATACATAAAATACTTCATCATGGAAGTTGTAAGCTAAAGGCGCTCGCAGATGGTTGCATCTTGGACGTTGTGCAAATACTAATGAAGTGGGAATAAGATCTTGATACTCTTGTAGTAATTAATTTATGGGTATCTCTAAGTCTTTGAAAAGATGAGAAGAGTTAAATGAAGAAAGTATCTTGTGTCGATTTGTTTTGTGGTGCAGGTGGATTAACGCATGGCCTTGTACTTGAAGGCTTACCTGTAGTTGCAGGAATTGACATGGATCCGGCCTGCAAATTTCCTTATGAATCAAACAACAATGCCAAATTTATAGAGCGGGATATAAGCAAAGTAACAACAACCGAATTAGATGCATTGTTTGGCGATGCTGACATCAAAATTCTCGCTGGCTGCGCGCCTTGCCAACCATTTTCTACCTATACACAACGTTATGAATCGGATGGTAAGGATGGTAAATGGGGGCTCCTGTATGAGTTTGCACGCCTAGCAGAAGGTACTCGCCCAGACGTGATCACGATGGAAAATGTTCCTACTGTGGCTAAACACCAAGTGTTCCACGACTTCGTCGAGGCATTGAAGTGTATTGGCTACAGCGTATGGTTTAGCATTGTTGATTGCACTCATTTCGGTGTCCCACAAACACGTAAGAGAATGGTTTTATTGGCATCACTCCATGGCGAGATAAAAATGTCTTCTCCAACGTGTACAAAACCCAAAACAGTAAGAGAAGCTATAGGCCATCTGCGCGCATTAAATGCTGGTGAAGCCGCTCCAGGAGATAAGCTGCATGTTACCTCCACATTGTCAGATAAGAATCTGGAGCGTATTAAGGCCTCAAAACCAGGAGGAACTTGGCGTGACTGGCCAGAACATCTTGTTGCCGATTGTCATCGAACAGAAAGTGGCAGAACTTACGCTAGTGTTTATGGCCGTATGGAATGGGACAAACCAGCACCAACCATGACAACACAGTGCTATGGTTTCGGAAATGGTCGATTTGGGCATCCTGAACAGAACCGCGCAATCTCCCTGAGAGAAGCGGCAATTCTTCAGAGTTTTCCCCGTAACTATGCATTTATTCCCCATGATGGGCCAGTAAGTTTAAGGATTCTAGGGCGCCTAATCGGGAATGCAGTTCCTGTTGAACTTGGCCGAGCAATTGCACGTAGCATTAATTCACATCTTGCAAATGTGAATATGGTCACTGTGGAATGACAACTCTTTACTAATCATTAGCTTCGCTGAATTAGAGCCTGGGAACAATATGGAAATTTCTAATACACCTGATATCCGAGTAGAGCGAACTATTCCAGAACCCGGTCAGTTGGTTGAGGTCCGTCGGCGTCAATGGATTGTTGTGGAAGTTACTTCATCTCAATTGTTACCTGCCTCAGCTCAACAGCACGCAGTAACTTTGTCATCTATTGATGAAGATGGTTTGGGGGAAGAACTTGAGGTTATTTGGGAAATTGAGGTAGGTGCCCAGATTATTGAACGAGCTGGGCTGCCCACAATCAGTGGCCAAGACGACTCCAGCACTCTTGATGCTTTCCTTGACGCAGTGCGCTGGGGAGCAGCCACTAATGCTAACCGAGGCTTCCTGCAGGCCCCATTTCGCAGTGGCGTTAGTATAGAAGACTTCCAACTCGATCCGTTGGTGCGTGCAATTGATATGGCACGTGTCAATCTCCTCATAGCCGATGATGTCGGTTTAGGTAAGACTATTGAGGCGGGATTAATCATTCAGGAAATGCTGCTTCGGCATCGAGCCCGTACAGTCCTGATTATCTGCCCTGCGTCGCTACAGGAAAAGTGGCGGATGGAGATGCAGGAAAAGTTTGGGCTGGAATTTCAAATCGTCGACACTCGCTATATCAAGCAATTACGCCGAGAACGAGGGATCCATGCCAACCCGTGGACATCGCATTCTCGACTGATCACATCCATGGATTGGGCCAAAAGTGGCGAAGGCTTGAGAGCTATGCGCGATGTGTTGCCCTTGTATAGCAGCTACCCACGCAAGTTCGATCTATTGGTCATTGACGAAGCACATAATATCGCACCGGCTGCTGGGGCAAACTACGCATTAGAGAGTCAGAGAACGCGCTTCATCCGTTCAATCAGTCCTCACTTCCAGCACAGGTTATTTCTGACCGCTACGCCACATAATGGCTATACCGAATCCTTCACCTCACTGCTCGAACTTCTGGATGACCAACGTTTCGCCAGAAATATACTCCCGGACGATAAGCAGCTCAATCAAGTAATGATTCGTCGCCTCAAGAGCGATCTTGTCGATGCTGACGGCAATCTACTTTACGCCCAACGTAAGCTTGAAGCCTTACCGATTTTCTACACTGCCAAAGAACGCGAAATTCACTCAAAACTCAATGACTACTGCAAGAGCCGAGAACTAGGTGCAGAGAAAACCGGTAGCACATTCGGAACTGCTTTCGTGAATCAGCTACTAAAAAAACGGCTCTTTTCCTCCCCTGCGGCCTTCGCATCAACACTCGAAAAACACATCGCTAGTCTGACTTATGGAAACCTGCGTAGTAATAATAGTCCGATGGACGACCGCATCCTGCGCAAAGCTATTCTTCGTGTTGATGAAGATTACGCTAACGACCAAGAGGTAGAGAACGCGCAATCTGAGGCTGTTGAAGAAGCTTCATGTCGAGCTCAGCCGCTCACGACCGACCAGCAACTAATGCTGAGTGAACTACGTAAATGGGCACAGATAGCCAGAAACCAAGTCGATTCCAAAGCTAAAGCCGTGCTCAGCTGGCTTGATACCAATCTGAAAACAAACGGTCATTGGAACGAACATCGGATAATTCTGTTCACTGAATATCGCACTACCCTCCAGTGGATACATGAGATCCTAGCTAGCCATGGATTTGGTGGGGAGCGCCTTGCGATCCTACATGGTGGTATAGCGCAGGACGAACGTGAGAAAGTAAAAGCAGCCTTCCAGACCGCTCCCAAAGACTCTGCCGTTCGTATTCTTCTTGCTACCGATGCAGCATCTGAAGGTATCGATCTGCAGAACCACTGTAACTGCTTAATCCATCTTGAGATCCCCTACAACCCCAATGTCATGGAGCAGCGCAATGGTCGTATTGACCGTCATGGTCAACGCCAGAAAGAGGTGTTGATCTGGCATCCTGTCGATGGCGATGAAAATAGCCAAGCTAGCATTGGAGGCCATAGTGGGGACATCATCCGAGCTCTACGTAAGCTCGAATCTATGCGATCAGACATGGGTAGTGTCAATCCGGTTATCGCGCCACAGATGTCGAAGCTAATTGAAGGATCTATCAGGGATTTTGATACTCGTATTGCAGAAGCTCGGATTGCCAAAACTAAACGATTCGTAAGCGCAGATCGTGAACTGAAAGAGCGGATAGCCCGGTTACATGACCGGCTACTATCCACTCAAAATGATTTCCATCTCACGCCAGAACATATCCTCATGGCTGTAAATACGGGACTTTCTTTAGCGGGCCGACCACATTTGGAGCCGTTTGCTCTTCCGGATGCTCCAGCTGATTCAACATTCAAAATGCCAGCATTGTCAGGATCCTGGGCTCGTTGCCTGGAGGGGCTACGCCATCCCTATACTCTACAAACTCGCCCTATCACCTTTGACCATACCGTGGCGAGAGGACGTGACGATGTCGTACTCGTTCATTTGAATCATCGACTGGTACAGATGTGCCTACGTCTGTTACGAGCAGAAGTATGGGCTCGCGATGACGTGAAGAAGTTGCATCGTGTTACTGTACGTTCGGTGCCCGACACACTAATTGATGGCCTTGCCGTAGTCGTTAGTTCAAGGCTGGTTATCACCGGAGGCAATTACCATCGCCTTCACGAAGAGTTGACAACAGCTGGAGGTTATCTTGGGGATAAATCCTTCCGCCGTGAAGAAGGGGTCAATAAAGTTCAGCTATGGCTAGATAATAGTAAGCCAATGACAGCTTCTGACTCACTATTTGATGATATCAGTATGCGTTTTGACCGTGCGCAAAATGCCATTCTACAGTCAGTGAACGCCAGGTCAAAAGACCGTCTCAAAGATTTGGCCAATACCCTTCAGCTCAGCAAGCATCGAGAATTAACGGACATTAGCACAGTGCTTGATGAACTTGAAAAAACCATCTGTATCGAATTAAAAAAAGATCAACAACCTGAGCAATTTTCACTGTTCTCAGAGGATGAACGAACCCAGCTCAAACGTGACACCGCAGCTCTGAAAGCTCGCCTTTTACGTATTCCTGAAGAGCGTGAACAGGAGATCCAAGCCATCGAAACTCGCTACGCTAAACTCGACGCTCGTACTTTTCCCGTTGCTGTTACCTTCCTAGTACCTGAATCTACTGTTCAGAGGGGGGAAGCATGAGTATGGCCAGCATACACGATGATTGGCTCTCGCTAATCGACATTTCAGGCCCCTTCCTTGCTGTACCAGTACTAAAAAATGCATTTCCGCAAGGGCTGGAAGAGCTAGACGCTGCTAAGCGCAAACGGCTGCGCCAAGCTTACGAAGAGTGGCGAGAAGCACTGGAACAAGAAGATCCTCAGTTCAACAAATTGCATTTCGCGTGGATTGAAGAAGTTCTTTCACGTGGCCTTGAGTTTGATGAGGATGGGAAAGGCGATGTACTGAAGGACACAGATTGGTGCGCCGCCAACTTGAACACTTTTCTCCCTGATCATGGCGTAGCTCTGTCACCAACTCTAGCAATTGTCGACGAGCAATGCGCGAACAAGCCTTTGATGCTCATTCATACCTATGCACAAGATATCGATCTTGACGCAATGCTGGAAATGGACGGATGGGCCGCTACACCCGCAGATCGTATGGTTCAGTTGTGTCGTTCCTTGGGCTGTCGCCTTGGTTTGGTGACCAATGGAGAGCGCTGGATGTTGGTAGATGCTCCTGTGGGCGCAGTCACCAGCTTCGCCAGCTGGTATGCCCGACTCTGGAACCAAGAACCCATCACCCTACAGGCCTTCGTGCACTTGCTCGGCATCCGCCGATTCTTCGTCGATGATTCCGAACAACTACCCGCACTGTTCGATAGTTCGCTGAAATATCAGGATGAAGTAACCGATGCACTGGGCGAACAAGTACGTCGCGCCGTCGAAGTATTGATTCAGTCCCTTGATAAAGCTGACCAGGATCGCAACCGTGAACTGCTGTACGACGTCAAAGAACCCGAACTCTATGAAGCCGCTCTAACGGTGATGATGCGCTTGGTGTTTCTGCTCTCAGCTGAGGAACGCGGCCTACTGTTGCTTGGAGACGAACGCTATGAGGCTAACTACGCACTTTCTACCTTGCGCATGCAGCTTCGCAAGGTGCCCGAAGAAATCCTTGAACGGCGCTGGGACGCCTGGTCACGACTGTTGGCAATCTTCCGTGCTATTTTCTGCGGTGTGGAACATGAGAACCTACGTCTACCTGCACTGGGTAGCTCGCTGTTCGATCCCGACCATTTTCCTTTTTTGGAAGGACGAGCTAAAGGTTCTAATTGGCGAACAGATACTGCCAGGCCACTACCAATTGATAACCGCACAGTCCTATTGTTACTTGAGGCCATCCAGCAATTCCAGGGACGCACACTCTCATATCGTGCTCTGGACGTCGAACAGATTGGTTATGTCTATGAGGGCCTGTTGGAGCGTACCGTCAGGCGTACCGATGAAGTCACACTGGAACTGGATGCCACCAAGAAATCACATTATCCATGGGTTACACTGGCCGAGCTGGATGCGGCGAACACTGCTGGTGCAGAACAATTAGTGAAGTTGTTGCAAGATCGCTCCGGCAGTTCTGTCAGCCGAGTACGCAACAGCCTATACAAAAATGTCGATGACACCTTGGCTGATCGCCTACTCACTACCTGCCAAGGTGACATCCCGTTACGTGACCGTATCAAACCTTATGCCCATCTGCTGCGCACTGACCCTTGGGGTTATCCGCTAGTCTACCCCGCTGGTGCCTTCATCGTCACAAGCGGTTCCAACCGACGCGAGACTGGCACTCACTACACTCCCAAGTCGCTCACCGAAGCCATCGTCGCCGAGACGCTGACGCCGGTGGCCTATGTCGGTCCTGCAGAAGGTTCGCCGCGTGAAAGCTGGCGACTCAAATCCTCCGCCGAACTGCTTGACCTCAAGATCTGCGACCCAGCCATGGGGTCGGGCGCTTTTCTTGTGCAAGCCTGCCGTTGGCTGGCCGATCGCCTCGTTGAGGCCTGGTTGTTTGCTGAAGCCAGCGGAAAAGTGGTGAGCGTGGACGGTGACGTCCTAAATTTACTGGACACTCAGGAGCCTCTGCCACGGGATATGGATGCGCGAATCGTCATCGCCCGTCGCCTGATTGCTGAGCGTTGCCTATACGGCGTCGATCTGAATCCGCTGGCGGTCGAACTGGCCAAGCTCTCCATCTGGCTGGTGACGCTGGCCAAAGGGCGTCCGTTTGGCTTCCTTGACCACAGTCTGCGCTGTGGTGACAGCCTGCTCGGCATCCATCGGTTGGATCAGCTCACTGAACTATCAATGATTCCTGCTGGCAAAGGGCAGCAACGGCTGTTTGGAAAAAATATAGAAAAGGCAGTTCACGAAGCGATCGAACTTCGCCAGCGTTTGCGTGAGATGCCGATTCGCGACATTTGTGACGTGCAGGCCATGGCGCAATTGGATGCAGATGCTCGCAATCGGCTTGAGGTCTCTAAACTGGTCGCCGACGCTTTAGTTGGAGAGGTGTTAGCGACAGGAGAAAATGCCGCATCCTTGGAAAGAGGCTTGGCTTCCCTGGCCATTCAGGCTAGCCAAGCGTTTAATAACGAAACCAGTGCCCTTGGGTTGCTTGAAGCACGTTCGAAGAACAACTTGAGCGTAGATCTGCCCACTACGAAGTCAACGCGTACATCATTTCATTGGGCTCTTGAGTTTCCGGAGGTGTTTGTCCGTCAACGACCTGGCTTTGACACCCTCATTGGGAATCCGCCATTTATCGGTAATCGTCTATGGAAAGGAACGCTAGGCGATCGTTTGCAATGGCAATGCCAGATGATTCTGGGTTCCCCACCAGGGAAAATTGATTTGTGCGTCGTTTTCCATCGTCGAGCAGTTGATCTGATTCGCCAAGAGGGCTGTTATGGGTTACTCGCCACAAGCAACATTGCTGAGGGCAGCGCAATCACAGTCGGTCTCGGCGTGGTAGCACAGCAAGGTGAGATCTATTTCGCCCGCAAAGCTATGCCTTGGCCCGGTACTGCTGCTGTCGATATTGCAATTGTGTGCTTCCGAAAGGGTAGCTGGAATGGTGTTCGGAATGCCGACGGTGCTGATTGTCATCGAATAGGTTCGCGGCTTGAGCCCGAATTTGGTGATGTATGGGAGCCAAAAGAGCTTCCGAACGAGATATTTTCGTTTGAAGGGGTCAACAACAGCAAAGGACTGGCATTTGTAATCACCGATGACAGCCCTTGGTTTGAACGCCTGAAAAACGAAAGCAATTCCCTGCTCCGGCCATACGTAACTGGTGACGACATCACAAGCTCGGCACTTACCAGACTTGAACGTTGGGCACTAGATATTGCAGATCGCGATTTAGATGAAATTCGCGCAAACTGGCCAGAAGCCTATCGATTTCTTGAGGAAGAATGTCTTCCAACCCGCACTATTGCGGCGCTCAAGAGCTACAAAGGTCTGATTGGTCGTTGGTGGCAATTCTGGAATCACCGTGCGGAGTTAATGCGAAGGCTCCGCAAGCATGAGACTTTCATTGCCTTTTCGAAGGTAACCAAATACCCCATTTGCATGCCTGCCCCGTCGGATTGGATATATACGAATAAAGTATTGCTAATTGAGGAAAACAGAGCTGATTTCTATGCAATTTGTTTAAGCTGCCTTTTTAGAGGGTGGGTCGAGGTATTCTCTGGCGGCAAACTTGAAGGAAGATTGCAGATTTCCATTACCGAATCGGTTGTTAAATATCCGTTGCCATCACTTGAGGTGTCGGATGAGGGGAAATCTGCCGCAGCCGCCTTCAATAAATTGGCAGTACAGTACAGTTCCGAAAATGAGTGCGGGCTTACTGGTGTAATGAATGCAGTGCATACACCCACCAATGCTAACACCACTGTTGTTAAACTGAGAAATCTACTGACTACTGTGGATGCTCAAGTGGCGACGGCTTATGGCTGGACGGATATTGACGTTACCTATGACTTCCGAGAATTCGCCGGAGGCTCTGTCAATGATCCTTGGCGTTGGGCACTATCGGAAGAAGTCAGCACCGAGTTGATGCGTCGCCTGACAGAGTTAAACCGACAACGCTTTGAAGAATTTTCGCAGGCACAGGCCAATGCACCTTGCTCAGCCAAACGCAGACGAAAGTCCAAAGTTGCGTCACTGATGCCTCTGAATGATCTGCTTGCCGGAGAGGATGTATGACCGCACTTTCTGCTGACCGTCCCAGTTCAAATCCGCAGGATGACCTGTTCGGGCACGCCGCGTTTGCCGAAGGCCTTGCAAATAGCATTTGTCGTTACCCTGGCCATGATGGCTTGGTGTTGGCGCTCTATGGGCCGTGGGGCTCGGGAAAGTCCACGGTATTGTGCTACGTACAACACTTTCTTGAGCAGCGCCCAGAAGCCGAACAGCCTGCTATCGTGACTTTCAATCCATGGTGGTTCTCAGGGCAGGAAAACTTGGCCCGAGCCTTTCTGGGGCAGATGCAAGCCGTATTGCCAGCCAAGAACACGAAGTTCAAGAAGCTGGGCGATTTGCTCGGTGATTTTGCCGAAGGAGTTGGTGGCCTGATCGACCTGAGCGGCATGACAGGCGGAGCTGGCAGCAAGATCGGCAAGTTGATAAGCATGGTAACCAAGCGCAAGCCCAAAGATGTTCCTGCGCTCAAATTAGAAATCAGCAAGATTCTGCGGGATGCGCAAACACGAATTTTGGTCGTCATTGATGATATCGATCGCCTCACCCCCGAAGAAACCCGTCAGTTATTTACCGTCATCAAAGCATTGGCTGACTTTCCAAATGTTATCTATTTGCTCGCCTTCGATCGAGAAGTCGCATCACAGGCCATTGAGCAACAAAGTGGTATGCCTGGCGAGCGTTATCTGGAAAAAATAATCCAAGTGCCATTTGAGCTACCACCCATTGATCGTGTGGCGCTAAGAGCAGCTCTGTTTAAACGCCTTGACGATGTATTAAGAGATACATCAGATGGTCTCTTCGACCATTCCTACTGGACAAACGTTTTTCATAGCGGCCTTGATCCGTTGTTCCAGGTTCCGCGCGATATAGTTCGGTTCACTAATACGTTATCCGTAACCTATCCGGCAGTACGCAATGAGGTAAATCCTGTTGATTTCATTGCTCTTGAAGCACTTCGTGTTTTTCTGCCCAACCTGTACGATGTCATCCGCACAAACCAAGACAAGTTTTCCGGCCACAGCAGTGATAACCGATATAATGGTAATCCAGAGGCCACGGTAGCCTTCCATGAGCAGTGGGTGCAAGGATTACCTAAACAGTTACGGTCCAGTATTAGTGACCTGCTTGAACGCATTTTTCCAAAGATTGGACGAATAGGTTATGAGGCCGACTGGTTGAGTCAATGGCGGAGGAATCTTCGTGCGTGTCATCCCGACATCTTCCCAACCTACTTTCGTATGACTGTTCCTCCTGGGGCAATCAGACGTAGCGAAATGCTGGCACTGTTAAACTTGGCAGAAACACCACCTGCCTTGGGCGAAGCGCTAATTCGTGCTACGGGTGTGAAGCGTCCAGATGGCCTATCGAAAGCACGGGCTCTGCTTGAAAGGTTAATGGATCACGTTGAGAAAGACATATCCGATAAACACATCTCAATTTTCATTATTGTACTTCTTGATATTGGTGATTTGCTGATACTGGACAGTGACCATCAAGGTTCATTTGATTTTGGAAACGAATCACGTATTACACGTGTGGTTTATCACCTTCTCAAACGGGTCGACCCAACGCAACGGCATGCTCTCCTTATCTCCGCTATCGACCAAGGCAAAGCCCTCGGAGTACAACATTTTTTTATCGCTGCATTGTCCGGCAACTCTGAAAAAGAGTCGATCATTGATTCAACTACCCTTGATGATCTAAAAAAATGCTGGCTTCAAGGCTTGAAAACGAAGCTCAGCCAGAGCGAAATGCTGGCACACTCACAGCTTGACCGTCTATTGGGTGCATGGTATCGATGGGGAGATGATGTTGAAGTTAAGGCGTGGTGTAACGATGCAACTTCTTCGGATGATGGGCTTCTGACTTTCTTATCCAAGTTTTGTACACATACACGTTCACAGACCATGGGTGATTGGGCTGTACATCTTCAACCTCGTTTGAATCCAACCTGGTTAGAACAATATATTGACACTCAAGCTTGCTATGAGCGCCTAATAGGCCTGCGACAAAAAGGCCTCGTTCCAGACTCTGCACGAGAATCGCTAGAACAGTTCCTAAAAGAGTTTGAAATGCTCAAGGCAGGTAAGAATCCAGATGGCGTTGGTGCATTTGATGATTGATGGGAAGCACATATGACCGATAACAACAAATCTAGTAAAACACCGAACGCTTGGATCGCCATTGACCATAACTTTTCAAGAGCTCAAGTATTAACATACTACACGCTACAGTTAAAAGGTGAACATTCACTGCACCAAGCCATCTCCGACAATGATTGGATCTTAGTCCTAGATACTACAGGTAATATCTCGCGGGTTGGACGAATCCTGCGGATACGCTCTGATCTTGAAACCACAACTATCTTTTTCGATCGAATGTTGCAGGTTAAGTCGGTGGTTTCGATCGGCATAACCCCATTCAAATTTCCTCCCAAAGACAGAGCGGGTCGTATCCAATGGACTGACTTCATTGAGACCTTGCCTAAAGAGTTCCACATAACCATTGCAGACATACCAAAGATCGAGGATCAAACTTACATCCGCGAACTGCTGCAACTGGCTGTGATGGACGACTTACTTGGCCCTGCTGGTGGCCCTAATGAGCTCATCGTCGATATGGGTGTACGCGACCGCTACCTAGTTGGCAAACTCGCCCCACGTGAAGCAGCCGAAAGAGGACAAGAGTTTCCTGTTGATGCTGAAGATATTGAAGATGAAGAGCCAGACCTGATCGTCAAAGCGAAGACTGCAAAGGTGAACTCTCCCTCAGTCCTTGGTAGCGGCGAAACCGACACGGCAGAAGAGATTGATGCCGCCAGCAATCAGTCATTGGTGCCCAGTAGCCTCGGCATGACTTTCTGCGTGGATGGCGACGTCGATCGGGTCGAGATCGAAGCGCGTTGGGGACGGTATGAGCGTGTGCCAAATGATGAACATCAATTCTTTAAGTCCAGTGGGCAAAAAGCTAAGGTGTGGAAACGCATTCCTTGTGGCGGGAAGATCGTACTCCCCCTGATCGAAGGCTCGATTTCACACAATGCTCCGGATAGTACTTCCCCAGAAGTTAGAGTGCAGGGTTCTATTAGAGCCAAAAATGACAATGGTGATCGACTGATTACACTCTTCCTCGTTAATGCGCAGGAAGAACCGGATACAAACCGTGATACGGCATGGGTGTTTCAACCAGAGTTGATCGTTCGAGCAGAGAAAGATGCTGCCAAGCCTGCCATTTTCAGGCGTAGACCGGTACTAGATGCAGATGGTATGGACCCAGAGCGCGAAGCACTTGAGATGATCTACCGAGATCGTGTCGAGTTCGCCGTGGGTCATGGAGTTGCAGTTCATGCAGAAATAGCGGATGACGTCACATTAGCCACCGAAGTGCGTACCACAGTGATGCCACAGTACGAGGTTCAGGCAACTGAGACTCCTGGGCTTGAGCTATCCGATCGTCCAGCTATGCGAGAAATGGTCAGCAGTGGTCTGCTTGATATGCAACGACTAGCCACTTTGGACATTGACCCATTAGTTGATGCCTTGAGTGTGCTAACTAAAGACTACGCTACCTGGATTGATGAACAGAACTTGAGTGTGAGCAGCAAGGCCAAGGGCTTCAAAACCCAAGCCCAAGCGGCCTTAGATCGTTGTCAGGAAATCCATACCCGCCTGCAACAAGGTATCAATACACTTAAGCATAATGAGAATGCTCTGGCGGCCTTCCGTTTCGCCAACCAAGCGATGGCCACGCAGCGCATACGCAGCTTGTATGCACTTGCCATGCGCCGAGGCGAGGACGTTACCCTAGATAAGTTCGATGCTCTGAAGAACCGCAGCTGGCGTCCATTCCAGTTAGCTTTTCTGTTGCTGTCGATTCCATCCCTGGCGGATCCGTGTCACCCAGACCGTGTCAAACCTATTGAGGCTTATGCGGACCTGCTGTGGTTTCCTACCGGGGGTGGTAAAACTGAAGCCTATCTGGGTGTAGCCGCCTTCACCATGGCCATTCGACGTATGCAGGGCAATCTAGGCGGGTACGATAGCTCACGTGGTTTGACTGTGATAATGCGTTACACCCTTCGTTTGCTGACACTGCAACAGTTCCAGCGTGCTACAGCACTTATTTGTGCAATGGAAGTGCTGCGACGCGAGGCACTAAATAAGGGTGATAAATCCCTCGGAACGGAGCCATTTACTATTGGCCTATGGGTCGGTAATAAAGTGACTCCGGGAACGACTGAAGATAGCCATAATGCTATCGAAAAAACACGTAACCCGGGTAGTTATAATGCGGGAACAGCCTCACCCGTCCAACTGACCAGCTGTCCATGGTGTGGTACCGAAATCATTCCTGGGCAAGATGTCGAAGTTAAAAAGGATAAAGCTGGCGGCCGAACGTTTATCTATTGTGGTGACAAAAAAGGACGCTGCGAATTTTCCAAGGGAAAGTCCAGCAAGCAACTACACCCAGGAATACCAGTACTGGTGGTAGATGAAGAAATCTACCATCGTCCTCCGACAATGATGATTGCCACAGTGGATAAGTTCGCCATGATGGCATGGCGTGGCCAAGTGCGGACTCTTTTTGGCCGAGTTGAAAAAGAATGTGAGCGGCACGGTTTACTCTGGCCTGGGGCCAATTGCACTGGAAACCACCAAGCATTCAAAGGACAACCTTCAGCTAAAGTGAAGGCCATCCCTCCCATCCGACCACCTGATTTAATAATCCAGGATGAGTTCCACCTAATAAGTGGGCCACTGGGTACCATGGTAGGTTTGTATGAAACCGCCGTCGATGAGCTGTGTAGCTGGACGCTCAACGGAAAAACGGTAAAACCGAAAATCATCGCCTCAACGGCAACGGTGCGCAAAGCCAAAGAACAAGTAAATAATGTATTTATGCGTCAAGTTTCGGTATTCCCGCCACATGGACTAGATGTGGAAGATAACTTCTTCTCAGTTCAACGCCACATTAAGGATAAATTTGGGCGACGTTATCTGGGAGTCTGCTCACCCGGTAGCTCGCGCCCAGCAATGCTTATTCGTGTCTATACCGCTTTCTTAACTGCGGCACAGGAACTATTTGACCACTTCGGTGAACCTGCTGATCCTTATATGACTATGGTAGGCTACTTCAACTCTCTGCGTGAACTAGGTGGAATGAAGCGATTGGCAGAAGATGATGTGCAGACACGTTCCTATCGCGTGCAAATGAGCATGGTGGAACGGCCTGCATTGGCACAACGTAGTGTCAACAACATCCGCGAATTGACTTCTCGTGTATCCAGCCAGGATATCCCAAAGTACCTCGACAATCTTGAGGTCAAATTTAAGGCCGAGTTTGATAACTCTGCAGGTAAATACGTAACGAAATGGCAGGAGGGTGATACTCGCGCTATTGATGTAGTGCTGGCGACCAATATGCTGTCAGTGGGAGTCGATGTGAATAGACTCGGCCTGATGGCAGTGAATGGACAACCTAAGGGAACGGCCGAGTATATTCAGGCTACCAGTCGTGTTGGACGTTCATTCCCCGGCCTAGTTTGCACCGTACTTACGTGGGCCCGACCGCGTGACCTCTCTCATTACGAAACATTCGAACATTACCACGCCACCTTCTACAAACATGTTGAGGCACAATCGGTAACGCCATTCTCTCCACGTGCAATGGATCGTGGTTTGACAGGGTCGTTGCTAAGTCTTATGCGTCTGAAGAATAACGAGTTCAGCCCAAATGAAGGTGCGGGTAAATTGGATATGTCAAACCAGAGTGAACTCGCTCATGCAATTGAAGTTTTAGCGACTCGTGCAGGCAATGTCGCGGAAGACAATGCACGTAAGCTGTTAGCTGAAAATGAACTGAAAGAGCGTGCAGACGAATGGGCCAAAGAAGCCAGTAAAGGCGGCCGAATTCTGGGATATGAAAAGAGAGGTCCCGATAAAGACAAGACTGTGGCGTTGATCAAATCACCAGGGCTTCAAGCTTGGGACAACTGGACTGTACCTATGTCAATGCGAGAAGTTGAGTCTGGTGTACGTCTGATTATGGACACCAAATTTATCAAGGACGATCACGATTGGAAACCTCGTCCTGCAACGAAAGACGAGGATTGAATATGATCATCAATAACAAAACTCCAGTCGGCGAAGTACGCCCTAGCCAGTTGCTATGGACTTATGGACCTGGCGCGCTAATCGATCTACCAAGCCTATCTGTAGTGACACTAGGTATTGACCGGTGGGAGCGAGAGCGCTGCCAGCCAATTCAAGAGGCCCGGCTTCTTGCTGCTGTGCGAAAGGTATTAGGCCCACAAGTCGAAAATTTGCGAATGCCACCCTTTCAGAAAAGCGAGCTCGTTGACCCTTGGTCAGCCGAGGCCAACATAGGTGTACCTGTTCGACCATTTCCCCGCTGGATGCGCTGTGTAAAGTGTGGCTTGCTATCGCCCTTTGATGATGGTCTGCTTGAGATCAAAGAGGATCGATTCAGAGCCGAACGAACTCGCTTTGTTCACAAAGGTTGTACAGGTTCTAAAGGGAATCTACCAGCTAAGGATGCTGATGCCGTTCCTGCACGTTTTCTGCTAGCCTGTCGTGACGGTCACCTAGATGATTTTCCATGGCACTACTTTGTCCATGGTGGCAATAGTACATGCAAAGGGACACTGCGCTTCTTTGAGAGTGGTGCATCCTTACAAACCGAAAACCTGTGGGTACGGTGTGATAGCTGTGAGGCGTCACGAAGCATGGCCCATGCCTTCGGCAAAGCAGGTAAAGAAAATCTCCCAGCTTGCCGAGGTCGACACCCACATTTGGATCAATTCGATATTGACTGCGGTGAAGAACCACGGGCAGTACTGTTAGGAGCCACAAACAGCTGGTTTCCGATCACACTTTCTGCATTGGCCATACCCCAATCAAAGAATCCTCTCAGTCAGTTGATTCAAGACGGATGGCCGTTATTTGAAGCAATTACAGCTGAAGTCATGGTTCCCATCGTTGTGCAAACACTCAAGCTAACTGGTGGTCTCCCTGGAATCGACAAATATAGCGTGTCAGACATCTGGTCAGCCATCGAAATGCATCGTTCTGGTGGCGATAGCGAATTTGTCGGTGAAGCCGATATCAAAGGTCCTGAATGGGAAGTGCTGACGGAGGCCAATCCTCCCACGGATTATCCACACTTCATGAGTAAGAAGATCGGAACACCAGCACAATTCATACCGTACATCAGCCGTGTATTACTACTTGAACGACTACGAGAGGTCAATGCTCTGCTTGGTTTTACTCGAGTAGAGGCACCAGAAGGATCCGGAGAGATAAATGAACGTCCTCAGATGGCTAGCTTGGCACGCAATAAACCTGAATGGGTGCCAGCGAACCAGGTGCATGGGGAAGGTATCTTCATCCAATTCAATGAAAAGGCTCTTGTAGCTTGGGAATCACTGGATGCCGTCAAGCAAGTAGACGAGATGCTTCGTGGTGGTCATACCGGTTGGCGTAACTCTCGTAATCTCGATCCGAATGAAGATTACCCAGGTATCCGATATGCGATGCTGCATACCCTATCTCATTTGTTGATCCGTGAACTAGCCCTGGAATGTGGATACAACGCAGCAAGTATTCGCGAACGTATCTATGCTGATACATCAAACGGCAGTCCACAAGCTGGTATCTTGATCTACACAGCAGCAGCTGATTCTGATGGTACACTGGGTGGTCTTGTAGATCTTGGTAAACCAGAGAATCTTGGTCGCTTGCTGGTACAAGCATTAAATCGTTCTAAGATCTGTTCTTCTGACCCACTATGTTCTGAACATAACCCAGAGAAAGATCGATCATTACATGCCGCAGCCTGCCATGCATGTACTCTGGTAGCAGAAACCTCCTGTGAGCAAGGCAATCGCTATTTGGATCGATCGCTATTAGTACCAACACTTGAGCGTATTCACGCTGCATTTTTTAAGGGTTTTTAACATGGATGAACTCTTAGATGCTGTTGCCGAGCTAGTTTGTCTGGTTTCTCCTGAAAAGATACAAGCGATCGCTGGCCGAATTCGACGGACTGAAGCCTGCAAGGCTCTGCTGGTACTGCCAGGTGCAGTAGGAACTCCCAAGGCAAGTAACGCTATTGAGAGACTAGCAATTGCATGGCAAAACACCATGGTCAGTTCAGATGAACTAGCATCTATGCTTCTTGCTGCAAGCCATGTTTACTTTAAAGTTAGCTCTGAGCAAAGTACTGAACTTGTATGGACTGGTCCAACAACTCCTTTTGTATCTGTTCGCCGTACAGAGCAAGTGCTGCTACAAATAATCAATGCGGCAAAACAGTCTTTATTTATTACCAGCTTTGTTGCCTATGATGTGTCGAGTATTGTGAATGAATTGAATATGGCTATAAAGCGTGGCGTTACCATTACAATGTTGCTGGAATCTTCACAAGAGCATGGTGGTAGTATCAATATTGATATAATCGGTAAGATGCAGACGCTTATACCTGGCGCACATATTTACGCCTGGAATAATAAAAACAATGAATTTTCAGAAGGTCGCGTGCATGCGAAAGTAATTATTGCCGATGGTCACACTTGTTTTATTACAAGCGCAAATCTAACTGGGTATGCCATGGAGAGAAACATTGAAGCAGGAGTACTTATTACAGGCGGAGGGATTCCAGAAGCACTTAGTGATCATCTGTACTCTCTTATAAACACAAATATCATTAGTCTGATTTAATTTGTTCAGCTTGATATAAAAATGAATCTTCGTGCTAAGGATAAAAAATGAATACATATGAAAGTGGATTATTAGAAGTAGCTTGGTATCTGGCTAAGTATGGAAAAAAAAAGCCTCCTGAAGTTCTGGGTGTTGGCACATGGAAAGCAGCAATATCACTATTTTATCCAACATTTGGTGCAGGTAAGACGAGAATTGAATTTTATAACAGTCTAAAAAACCACCGTGATCGTTTTGATTCTTGGCTAAGTGTTGTACGCACAGGCTGGCGGAATGCTGATGGTTCTCCTGGCGAGCTCCCGTTGTCTGCTCAGACTGTTATGAACAAAATGAACAAACTATCAGAGTCACTTATTGAACAAAAAATTCTATCTTGGCTGTCGATAACCCCCTCAGAACAAAAAATGGCTGATATATTACCTATTCAACAAGATAAAAGTCTGGATGAAACGATGAAAGAACGATTAATCGCTTCAAGGCTTGGACAAGGTGAATTCAGGAAAAAATGCCTTAAACTGTTCCCTGCCTGTCCTATAACTGGTATTTCTTTTCAACCTCTGTTAAGGGCTAGCCATATTAAGCCTTGGGCCGCGTGCCAGAATGGTCATGAGCGACTGGATCCTTATAATGGAATAATATTAGCAGCTCATATTGATGCTCTTTTTGACCAAGGATGGCTGTCATTTAGTAATAATGGGCACATCTTAATTAGCACTGAACTTGATTTTGAAGTAAAAACACAACTAAACTTACCTGAAAATATCCCACCATTCTCGGCACAGCATCATCACTATCTAAAATGGCATCGAGAAAATATATTAAGATCATGATATTATTTTCGTGGAAACAGTTGCACAAAAACACGCCAATTAAAAGCATGCTTCCTGAAGTATGTAAATAGATGAAATTAAGTATTTGTTAATCTATTCAGTGAAGCTTAAAGCAGACATCCAACCATCCTCATGTTCAGATGCCTGCTTTACTGACATTTTTTTATCAAAGGTCCTCTTGGAGATAGATCGCCAGCAACACTATGTCGTATGTTGCAAATACTATACTCAATAAGGCTTATCTATTTCCCTGAATTAATTTTCGCAAAATCAAACGGACTCACTCCCCCTTCCCGATTAACATCCAGAAAATCAGCCCACCACTGCAGCATCAGTCTGCGCTCATCCAGATGCTCAGCTTTATGAATGTAAGCAGCACGTACTGAGTTACGTTCCATATGGCTCATTTGCCGTTCAACCGCATCCCTCGACCACAACCCCGATTCTATCAATGAACTACATGCCATCGTCCTGAAACCATGCCCACAAACCTCTACCTTAGTGTCATAACCCATAACGCGCAGCGCCTTGTTCACCGTGTTTTCACTCATCGGTTTGCGATGGTCGTGATCGCCAATGAAAACAAAATCGCGATCGCCACTAAGTTTGTAAACGTCTTTAAGGATTGCTAACGCTTGATGAGAAAGCGGCACCAGATGAGGCGTACGCATTTTTGAACCGCGCTGGGAATGCTTTACTCCTTCAATAGCTTCGCGCTCTGCAGGTATTGTCCACATTGATGTTTCGAAATCGATCTCAGACCAACGAGCAAAGCGTAGTTCACTTGAACGAATGAATACCAAGAGGGTGAGCTCAACGGCAAGCCTAGTAAGGGGTCTACCGGTATAGCTATCTATGCTCCTCAGTAGTTCAGGGATTCGCTTCAACTGAAGAGCAGGTCGATGCTGCCTGTTACTTGAAGCAACAGCACCAACCATTTCCTGTGCGGGATTGTAATCAAGTAAACCACTCTGAACGGCATATCTCATAATTGCAGTAGTGCGCTGCTGTAGACGAGATGCCACCTCAAGTCGCCCCGACAACTCTACTGCTTTGATTGGGGCTAGCAGGTCTCTAGTTTTAAGATCGGCAATATTCCGCTTACCTATGGCAGGGAAGAGATTGTCCTCCAGACTTTTCAGTACTCGTCGGCTATGTTCTTCCGACCACTTTTTATTTGTGGCATGCCACTCAACAGCAAGCTGCTCAAAAGTGTGCGCTTTTTCATGTTCAACCTTATCATTTTTCTTTTTGTCTCCCGGGTCGATGCCGTTTGCCAAAAGCTTACGGGCTTCATCACGACGAGCTCTGGCATCTGCAAGAGACACTTCAGGATATACACCCAAAGCCAGCATCTTTTGCTTGCCGTCATAACGGTACTGCAAACGCCAGTACTTAGAACCATTTGGATGGACAAGCAGGTGCATACCGCTGCCATCGGTCAGCTTATATTGCTTATCTGTTGGTTTGGCTGTTCTGACTTTGATATCTGTTAACGCCATGCTTATCCCCTCCCTGTTGGTACAAGCATTATCGAACCGGAAATACCATCATCTGTACCAACATGTGTTGGTAGATGTACGTTGATGTCGGTTGACCTTAAGAGAGTTAATATAGCGGGAAAGGTAGATAAATACTGGATTTTAGACATAAAAAAAGACCTCAGTAGAGGTCCATTTACATGCTTTTGGTGCCGAAGGCCGGACTCGAACCGGCACGTATTTCTACGGTTGATTTTGAATCAACTGCGTCTACCGATTTCGCCACTTCGGCACTGAAGGGGATGCGGAAACGTTGTGGATTATACCTGTCGCGCGCCGCCATGCAAGCGACGACGCGCTAAACCCGCGCTAAGTGCCCAAAAAACCAGCGCCATTTGTCACTCCAGCTCAGACACCGCCAGCCGTATCACCCTCGCCGCCTTTTGCTCCGGCAGCGCCAGCACCTTGGCCCACATCTCCTGCACCATATCGCAGGAGAGCTTCTCTTTGCCCGCCGCCTTCTCCGGCATCTGCAGCAGCTGGATGTCCTCGCCGTACTTATCGGCAAGGTCCTTCATAATCGGCCGCACGTCCTCGACGGCAGCCTCGCGTTCGGCCGGGGTCACGGTGTGGCGATTTTTGCCGTAGGCCGCGCGCATCATGTCGGCGTCGGCCTGCATGCGCCGCGTCATCAGGTCTTTATCCAGCATGCGCATCGGGTTCACGCCGCCCTTCACCATCGGGTAGAGGAAGCGGAAGCAGGCGTCGTCGCTCACCTTCTGGATGGCGGCGGTCTGCTCCATGTTGATGGTCATGTAGTTCACCACGTTGGCGTCCGGGGCGTTTTGCAGGCGCGACATCTGCAGATGCAGGATCTGCGGCTGGATGGTGTCGATAATCTGCTGCTCCGGCTCGCCCGCTTTTTGCAGGGCGGCCATCTGGTCGAGGATGCGCTGATGCAGAACAGGCTCCTGCTCCTTAATCACCTGCCAGGCGGGCATCGCGTTAAGGGCGTTATCCATCTGCCGTTCCGGGGCGCGCTGCCTGTCGAAAAACACCCAGAACGCCACGGCGGCAGCCGCAATGACGACAATCACAATACGGGTCCACGTTTTATTCATCTCGCATCCTTATCCTTGAGTTATGCTGGTTTACACCGGCACGCCGCTGTGGAAGCGAAACTCGTTGTCCGGTGTCGAGATAAGTGTGGCTTCAATTTCGCCAAAAAGCTTTATGCGCGGTGAGATATCGTCGTCGCTCACCTGCTGGGCCAGCGTCAGGTAGTCCTGATAGTGGCGCGCTTCCGAGCGCAGCAGCGAGAGATAGAATTTCTGCAGGTCGTCGTCGAGGAACGGAGCCAGCGCGGCGAAGCGTTCGCAGGAGCGGGCTTCGATGTAGGCGCCGCAGATGAGCTTGTCGATAAGCGTCAGCGGTTCGTGGGTACGCACTTCCTTCAGCATCCCTTTGGCGTAGCGGCTGGCGGTGATTTTGACGTACGGAATGTCGCGGGCCAGCATCGCCTCGCGCACCTGCCAGAAATGGTGCAGCTCCTCTTTAATCAGCAGCACCATGCTGTCGATAAGCGCCTGGCCCCACGGGTCGTCGGTTTTGGGCATCACGCTTTTGCCAATCTGCCTGTGCAGGGCGATGAAGTCCGGCTCCGGGCCGTCGCGGAAGGTGAACTGTTCGTAGGGTTTGAGCCAGTCGAGCAGCACGTCGGCACCGCTTTCATCGGCGACGTATTTACGCACCAGCAGCAGCGCGGTCTGGGCGGCCTTGAGCTCGCACACCATGTGGTCGGTGAGCAGCAGCGGCAGGTTCGCCGGGTCGCGGGCTTTATCAATCCATGCTTGCGGGGTCGGGCACTGGAGGAAGTTGAGTACGGGGGCGAGTATCTGCGGGTAATCCATGGTTCTGCCTTGAAAAAGCGGTGGCGCGGGCCACCGCCTGAAACGCTTAGTGACGCACGCCGTCGTCGTCTTCGTCGATATAATCTTCGTCGTCGCCTTCTTCGCCGTCTTCACCGTTCGGATCTTCGAAGTAGGTTCCCCAGCCGTCGTATTCCACATCAAACTTCTCGGCCAGGTTCATCAGCTGTTCGACCTGCGCGTCGATCAGCTCCGCCTTCAGCGCGCCTTCGCTCAGGATATCGCAGCAGATGACGGTGTCGCCCTCTTCCACTTCCAGCTCTTCCGGCTCGGTCACTTCGTAGCCCAGCTTGAAGGCTTCCACGGCCATTTTTTCCAGCGCGTCGAAATCATCCGCAGAGAAATGGTGCTCGATGGTGTACAGCGCGTCCGGATCGCTACCGTCTTCCAGCAGCTCTTCAATAATCAGACGCGTCTCTTCGCGTTGCTCTTCCAGTAATTCCGGGTTTGCCATGGCTCAATCCTCTTTAAAGTGCGGCAGATACTTCTATTTTCACACACGGACGGGTTTGCCTCCACCTTTGTTGGAAAGATTTGTGAAACGGGGTTGCAAATGAATAATTACACATATAAAGTGAATTTTAATTCAATAAGTGGCGTTCGCCATGTGAGGATAAAATGTCTGATTTGTACAAGAAACACTTTCTGAAATTGCTCGACTTTACCCCTGCACAGTTCACTTCTCTGCTGACCCTTGCCGCACAGCTCAAAGCCGATAAAAAAAATGGCAAGGAAGTACAAAAGCTTACCGGTAAAAACATCGCGCTCATCTTCGAAAAAGACTCGACCCGTACCCGTTGCTCTTTCGAAGTTGCCGCATTTGACCAGGGCGCTCGCGTCACGTATTTAGGGCCGAGCGGCAGCCAGATTGGGCATAAAGAGTCAATTAAGGACACCGCGCGCGTGCTCGGGCGGATGTACGACGGCATTCAGTATCGCGGCCACGGCCAGGAAGTGGTCGAAACGCTGGCGCAGTATGCGGGCGTGCCGGTGTGGAACGGGCTGACCAACGAGTTCCACCCGACGCAGCTGCTGGCGGACCTGCTGACCATGCAGGAGCACCTGCCGGGCAAGGCGTTTAACGAGATGACGCTGGTCTACGCGGGCGACGCGCGCAACAACATGGGCAACTCGATGCTGGAAGCGGCGGCGCTGACCGGGCTGGATCTGCGCCTGGTGGCCCCGAAAGCCTGCTGGCCGGAAGAGAGCCTGGTGGCAGAGTGCAGCGCGCTGGCGGAAAAGCACGGTGGGAAAATCACGCTGACGGAAGACGTGGCGGCGGGCGTGAAGGGCGCGGACTTTATCTATACAGATGTATGGGTGTCGATGGGCGAAGCCAAAGAGAAGTGGGCGGAGCGGATTGCGCTGCTGCGCGGGTATCAGGTGAACGCGCAGATGATGGCGCTCACCGGCAATCCGGACGTGAAGTTCCTGCACTGTCTGCCGGCGTTCCATGACGATCAGACCACGCTCGGCAAGCAGATGGCGAAGGAGTTCGATCTGCACGGCGGGATGGAAGTGACGGACGAGGTGTTTGAGTCGGCGGCGAGCATCGTGTTCGACCAGGCGGAAAACCGAATGCATACGATTAAGGCGGTGATGGTGGCGACGCTTGGGGAGTGATCCTTTCTCCCACTTTATTGATTCGGTGCGCTCTTCTTGCCGGGTGGCGCTGCGCTTACCCGGCCTACACAACCCGTAGGCCCGTGCAAGCGTAGCGCCGCCGGGCGGATCAGGCCAGCTCCATTTCATTGATTTTTCACCCCGAAAAAGGTACGTTTTCGCCTTAATTCCAGCGTGGACATACCAGCATTATGCCGATTATTCAGTCTGTTGAACGTGCGTTGCAGATCCTCGACCTGTTCAACGAGCAGGCCACCGAGCTTAAGATCACCGACATCAGCAAACTGATGGGGCTGAGCAAAAGTACTCTCCACTCGCTGCTGAAAACCCTGCAGCTTCATGGCTATATCGATCAGAACCCGGAGAACGGCAAATATCGCCTCGGCATGAAGCTGGTCGAGCGCGGCCATTTTGTCGTGGGCTCAATCGATATTCGCCAGAAGGCGAAAGGCTGGCTGACGGAGCTGTCCCAGCGTACCGGGCAGACCACCCATCTGGGGATCCTGGACGGGCGTGAAGGGGTTTATATCGAGAAGATTGAAGGCAAGCTGGCCGCCATCGCCTATTCGCGCATTGGCCGCCGCCTGCCGGTTCACGCCACCGCCATCGGCAAGGTGTTGATTGCCTGGCTGGGCGAGACCGAGCTGAACGCCCTGCTGGAGGGCTATCAGTACACCACCTTTACTCCCGCCACTCTCTCCTCTCGCGAAGCCCTAATAAGCGCCCTGGCGCAGACCCGCGAGCAGGGCTATGCCCTGGATAGCGAAGAGAACGAGCAGGGCGTGCGCTGCGTGGCGGTGCCGGTGTGGAACCATGAATCCCGCGTGATTGCCGCCCTGAGCCTGTCGACCCTGACCTCGCGCGTGGACGACGCTGAGCTGGCTAACTTCCGCGAGCAGCTTCAGCAGGCCGGGCTTCAGCTTTCACGCGCGCTGGGCTACCCGGCCTGAGCCGTTAGGCCGGCTCGTAGGTGATGTAGTCGAAGTCCGCGTGGCAGCCGTCGCCGCTGATGTCCTCGCAGTGCAGCCCCACAAACGCGCCGGTAAAGAAGCCGCGCCCGCCAATGTAGTCGTCCGACAGCTTCCACGCCTCATAGGTGACCGGCACGGTGTGCCACGTCTCGCCGTCGAACGAGTAGCTGTAGCGGTAGACCAGCGTATCCACGTCCACGCGCAGCCAGATGCTCTCCGCACTCTCCGGCACCGGAATCGGCTGCTCGTGCAGCGGCCATGACGGCACGTTGTGGTCGAGCTGAATAACCTTGATGGTTCTCCCCTGCCCCTCCTCGTAGTCCACAAAGCAGTAGCTCCAGTTTTTACTGTTGTAGTAGCAGCTCAGCCCCGCGCTCTGCTGGAAGTGGACCGGCGAGAACTGCATCCGCGTCTCCGCCCGGAAGGCAAAGTGCTGCCAGCGGCGCGCCACGGTCGACTGGGTAAAGGTCGAGTTGAGCGAGTCGTTGCCGTAGAGCCGTAAATAGCCCGGGCGCGCGGTGAGTGAGCCGAGAGTGTCGTCGAACGGAATGCGCAGGGTCTGCAATTCAGGGTCAAGCGTGCTGCCGTCGAAGTCCTCTCGCCAGCTACCCTGAGCGGCGCCAGGCTGCTCGGCCACCTGCGGGCCTTTCACGGTCAGCTGCGCGTGCTTGCCGCCTTCCACGTACGGCCAGCCGTCGCGCCACTCAATGCGGGCGATGCCGGTCTCGCGTCCCAGCGGGCAGTAGCCGCGCCCGCCGGAGGCCAGCAGCGGCACGCCGGGCAGGCGCAGCGGGCGGCTGGTGAGGTAGGCCATGTACCACTCCCCGGTGTGGGTCTGCAGCAGCGAGCCGTGGCCGCTCTTCTGCAGCGGGTTCTCCGGCAGGTGCCAGCTGGTCATCATCGTCACGTCCGGGTGCAGCTCGTACGGCCCGTCGATTGTTTTTGAACGCAGCACCACGACGGCGTGCTCGTAGCTGGTGCCGCCTTCGGCCACCATCAGGTAGTACCATCCCGCGTGGCGATACAGGTGCGCGCCCTCGGTGTAGCAGAGCGGCGTGCCGGTAAACAGGGTTTTACGCTCGGGCGAGAGCGTGCCGGTCTGCGGGTCAAACGCCTGCATCACGATGGTGTTGTGCGGGTTGCTGTGGTGGCGCGGCCCCCACGGGCGATAGAGGTAGTACTTGCGGCCATCGTCGTCGTGGAACAGGGACGGATCAAACCCGCCGTTGCCCATCGGGATCGGCTCGCTCCATGGTCCTTCAATGGACGGCGCGGTGACGAGGAAGTTGCGGCCGTTTTTCCACGGCGAGTCGACAATCTTCACGTCGGTGTAGAGCAGCCAGAATTTGCCGTCGGCATAGCTCAGACACGGCGCCCAGATGCCGCCGGAGTCCGGGTTGCCCTTCATGTCCAGCATCGACACGCGGTCCAGCGGGGTGCTGACCAGCGACCAGTTTTTCAGGTCGCGGGAGTGGTAGATGCGCACGCCCGGGAACCACTCGAAGGTCGAGGTGGCGATGTAGTAGTCCTCGCCCTGGCGGCACAGGGACGGGTCCGGGTTGAAGCCGGTCAGAATAGGGTTAGTGATTTGCATAGTGCCTCCGGTTAATGGGATGCGGCTGTCGCGGCGTCGGGAACGGCCTCGCCCTGCGCCGCGCGGTGCTTGATCAGCTGCTGGCTGATGGCCTCCACGCGGGCGTCGGTGAGCTTGTAGAACGACAGCATGATGAACATGCCCGCGTAGAGCACCACCGGCACCACGCAGAACAGAATTTTGATGGTGGTCAGCACCTCGACCGGCTGCACGCTGCTGCTGGCGGAATAGTTGACGTACGCCAGGATCCAGCCCACCACCGCCCCGCCAATCGCCAGGCCAATCTTCAGGCTGAACAGGTAGGTGGAGAACACCAGCCCGTCGAGGCGGCGACCGCTGCGGCTTTCTTCGTAATCCACCACGTCAGAGGCCATCAGCCACTGCAGCGGCGTGGTGGTGTTAAAGACGAACAGGAACAGGATGTTGAGGGCGAAGATCAGCGCGATGTGCTCGGCCGGGGTGACGAAAATCAGCAGGCTGATGAGCGAGTAGGCGACGATGATCCACTTGAAGGCGGTGACGCGGTCGAAGCGGCCCAGCAGACGAGACGAGCAGAGCGAGCCAAACATGGTGGCGAGGCTGCCGTAGAGTAAAAACTGGGTCGCCATCTCCGGGTGATCCATCACGTATTTGACGAAGTAGAGCGTCGCCCCGCCGCGCACCACGTTGGAACAGGTCGCCATCATCTTGAACGCGCACATGATCCGCCATTGTCCGTTGCCCAGCAGCAGCTTAAGGTCTTTCGCCACCGACGAGCCCGGCTGCACCTCAAAGGTGTAACGCTCTTTGGTGGTAAAGAAGCAGACGTAGAGCAGCACCACGCCAGTCAGTCCCAGCACGCACATGGCGCCGAAGTAGCCCGCCTGCTCGTCCCCTTTACCGATGATGCTCACCAGCGGCAGCGCGATGCCGCTGATGGCGAGCGAGCCCGCCGCCGCCAGGAAGAAGCGCCAGGACTGCAGGGCGTGACGCTCTTTCGGGTCGGCGGTGATGACGCCCGGCATGGCGCAGTAGGGCACGTTAACGAAGGTGTAGACCAGAGTCAGGAGAATGTAGGTCACGCAGGCGTAGATGATTTTGCCCTGCGCGGAGAAGTCCGGCGTGTAGAAGGTCAGCACGCAGACGATGCCAAACGGGATGGCGCCCCACAGCAGGAACGGGCGGAACTGGCCGTGCCGCGTGCGGGTGCGGTCGACCAGCAGCCCCATCAGCGGGTCGGTCACGGCGTCGAGCACGCGGGAGATTAAAAACAGCGTCCCCATAATGCCCGCCGACAGGCCGAAGACGTCGGTGTAGAAATAGGCCAGCAGGAACATGGTAGCCTGCCAGACGAAGCCGCAGGCGGTGTCACCCAGCCCGTAGCCAATTTTGTCTTTCATGGTTAATTGCGTCATCAGAATTACACCCTTATGTAGTGTGCTGAATTACAACATCGTGTTAATGGAGTGTAATGAGCTGTTCAATTAACCAGCAATGGTCATATCTTATTTCTGAATTACGTTATTTTGCTTTTGTGACGCCAACGATATATCGCAACGTATTGTTTAAATTAGCAAATTACAGACATGCGAAAACCGTCCGCGGAATATTTCCCGCAGACGGTTTTATCTTAGAAAATAATTAAATGCCGAGCGCTTTTTTACCGGCGTTAATTACCTCGATAATTTTATCGGTGTCATAAATACAGCCTTTCCAGGTGCCGCCGCTGACCGACTGTAATGCTGCCCACAGGCGGGTATCGTCCGGCAAAAAGTCGTGGGCGTGCAGGTCCGGGTGCGTCTGCCGCATTGCCAGCGCGCGTGCCCCCTCCTCCGGCGTCAGCGGGTTGTCCGCGGTGCCGATAAAGTTCACGCTGCCCGTTAATGTCAGTCGGTCGACGGCTATCTCGATGATGTCGTTATCGCGCAGCTTGCCAATCGGCCCGCCCGCCAGCGCCTCCGGCGACACGTGGCCGAAGCAGGCGCCCGTCGACACGCCCGAGAAGCGCGCATCGGTGATGAGCGACACCGTCTTGCCCCACGAGATATGCTTCAGCGCGGAGGTAAGCTGGTAGGTCTCTTCCATGCCGGTGCCGGACGGCCCGCCGCCGATCACCACCATGATATCGCCCTGCTTGATCTCTTCCCGCTTGATGGCCTTGATAGCCTGCGCTTCCGAGACAAACACCCGCGCCCGGCCGGTGTGGCGGTAAACGCCATCTTCACCGACGACCGACGGGTCGATCGCCGTGGCCTTGATCACCGAGCCTTCCGGCGCGATGTTGCCCGTCGGGAAGCAAACCGTTGAGGTCAGCCCTTTCGCTTTTGCCTTCTCCGGCGGCAGGATCACGTCATCCGGATCCACGCCATCCTGCTCGCGCAGGCACTGGCGGAAGCGCGCCCGGCGCTCGGACGCCTGCCACCAGTCGAGGTTTTCGCCCACCGTCTGGCCGGTCACGGTCATGGCGTCCAGATGCAGCAGGCCAAGATCGCGCAGGTGGAGCATCACCTCCGGCACGCCGCCTGCCAGGAAAGCGCGCACGGTCGGGTGATAGTCCGGGCCGTTGGGCAGCACGCTGACCAGGCGCGGCACCCTGCGGTTGACGCGCGTCCAGTGTTCAACGTCTGGAATAGTGCAGCCTGCCGCGTAGGCGATGGCCGGAATGTGCAGCAGTAAATTGGTGGAGCCGCCGAACGCCGCGTGGATCACCATCGCGTTTTCGATGGCTTTATCGGTGAGGATGTCGCGCGTGGTAATGCCCCGGTTATCCAGCTCGCTCACCGCCCGCGCCGACTGGCGGGCGATCTCCAGCCACACCGCCTGCCCGGACGGGGCCAGCGCGGAGTGCGGCAGCGCAAGGCCCAGCGCTTCCGCAACCACCTGCGAGGTGCCCGCCGTGCCGAGGAACTGACACCCGCCGCCCGGCGAGGCACAGGCGCGACAGCCCAGCTCGGCGGCCTCCTGCAATGAGAGTTCGTGGTTGGCGAAGCGCGCGCCGATGGTCTGCACCTTGCCCGCGTCTTCCCCCACGGTCGGCGGCAGCGTCGCCCCGCCCGGCACCAGAATGGTCGGCAGGTCGTGCATCGAAGCCAGGGCAATCATGGTGGCGGGCAGCCCTTTATCGCAGGTTGCCACGCCAACCACCGCCCGGCGCGTCGGCAGGGAACGGATCAGGCGGCGAAACACGATCGCCGCGTCGTTGCGGTACGGCAGGGAGTCGAACATGCCGTGCGTGCCCTGAGAACGGCCGTCGCAGGGATCGCTGACGAAGGCCGCAAACGGGATCCCGCCGCTGCGGGTAATCTCCTTCGCCGCCGCCTGCATCTGCATGCCGATCTCCCAGTGGCCGGTGTGGTAGCCCAGCGCAACCGGGCGTCCGTCCCCGGCGCGAATGCCGCCCTGGGTGCCGATAATCAGCACCTCTTTGCCGGTCAGCTTGTTGGCATCCCAGCCCATCCCGGCGTTCTGCGTCATGCCGAACAGGTTGCCGCTGGGGGATTCCATCAGCATCTGCGGGGTCAGCGGCAGTGCGCCCTGCGGCCCCGCCGCGTGGGTGATCACCGCATAAAACGCATCGTCCTGTGGGGTGAAAATCTTCTCGATGGTCATGGTTATCGTCCGGCTCAGCAGAGCTTGAGCTGTTGCAGCAGGGTTTTCAGCTGCGCCTTGCGCGGCACGTCCAGTGGTGACGCGGGCGGCAGCACGTGCGTGGAGATTGGGCAGCCGCAGAGCACGATCGCCTCTTTAATGACGTTCACAAACGGCGTATCAAGCTGATACATCTGAGGGATTTGCAGTAAGGTCTGATGATACTCAACCGCTTTCGCCACGTCTTTCTCCCGCCAGGCTTTCAGAAGATTCACCGACACCTGCGGGGCAAAGTTGCCGCTCGCCGATATCGCCCCGTCGCCGCCGAGCAGCAGGGTATTAAACAGATGATCGTCGTAGCCGCAGAGCACGGTGAAGTGCGGATGGGCACCTTTGACGGTGTGGATCATGCTGCGCAGGTGGGCGACGGAGTCGATGGTGTCTTTGATGCCGATAATATTGCTGCGCGAGTCGGCGAGGGTTTTCACCAGCGCCGGGGTCAGATCCTGCCCGGTCAGCGCCGGGAAGTTATAGAGCATCACAGGCAGCGTGACGCTGTCCGCCACCTGCTCGAAATAGCGGATCAGGTTCGCTTCCGACACTTTCCAGTAGTAAGGGTTGATCACCACGATGCCGTCCGCCCCCGCCTGCTGCGCGTGCTGGCTGAGCGCAATGGTTTCCCGGGCGTTGGTGCCGCCGGTGCCGATCAGGACCGGCACGCGACGATCGACATGATCGATAGCAAATTGGGCAATGGTTTTACGCTCTTCGGCGCCGAGCTGGGAGAACTCGCCGCCGCTGCCCAGGAAGAACAGGCCGTCAACGCCTGCTTTGATGAGATCGTCGATCAGCGCGGCGGTGCCCGGCTTATCGAGCTGGCCATCGGCGGTAAAAATGGTGGAGACAGGGGGAATGATTCCCGTGAACAACGCGGACTGCGGCATGAGATCTCCTTGCTGAATCATTTTGTTCTACATTATAGAACAGCGTTCATTAAATTAACGATCATACTATGACGCAGGAAAAGCGCAGGTAAATGAGAGATGAAGAGGGAGTGCGGGAAGTTTAAGCTGGATCACATATTGGAAGGTGCGGCCTGATGCCCTCACTCTAACCCTCTCCCACAGGGAGAGGGAACTTTTACACCCTCTCCCCTTGGGAGAGGGGTTACTCTACAAGCATCTTCACCACCACTTTCCTGACCTTAGCAGGTGCCCCCACCGCGCACAGCGGCTTGTGCACCTCACCCGGCCAGAACACCACAAAATCCCCTTCGCTCAGCACCACGGTTTTCTCCTGCTCGCCTTCCGGCAGGAACGCGATGTCTTTGTCCGCCAGCCAGTCGGTGTCCGGCGTGCCGGGCGGCAGGGTGCTGAAGGTCATCCCTTCCTGTCCCTTCATCACGATCTGAATATCCAGATAGCGCGCGTGGTACTCGGCGCGACGCTCGGCGAACGGCTGGGTCATGTCTTCTGACACAAGATAAAACAGGCTGTTGCCGTTGATGTCATGCTTGCCGAGCGGCGTCGCGTCGGTGACGTGGACTTTAATATGCTCGATGGCCTGTCGCAGTTCGTCAGGCAGCCAGGAGTGCAGATGGTGGATGTTGCCGATAATCATCAGAAAACCCTCGATATAAAACAACGTTTCATTTTCATCTTTTATACGAGAATCCTGGCTGCCATACCAGCGCTTTTTAGACGGGTTTTGCGCGAACGCATGTTTATCGGGAATGGTGTTAATTTGCTGTTAAGCCCTCGCAGGCATTTATGCAGTCATTATGCATATCTTCAGTTCTTCGTTATCACGGCCTTGCGCTAACTTACTGATCGTCATGCCTTAACAACAAAACTCGCTACAGCTTCACATTTTATCACTTTGATAATTTGCTATTAAATTCAATAAATATTTATTGATTTTCCTTAAGCTAAAAATAGTTAATTAGCAATATTGCATAGCCATTCCCTTCCGCCTTTAAAAACAATTAAAATCAATGGCTTAACAAAATATTTCAAAGCATTAAATTCTACAAAACACTAACAACTGCAAATAATGACAACGGATAGTGCTTAGCTATTCACCTCGCCAGAATAGCCAATTAATCATTATCTGATGCGAATCATGCAAATGAAAACAAACCGCTTAATATCCATTTCTGCGTGAGCAATATCACAATACGGATTATTTAACTGCCTAGTATGAACCACGAAATCAATTGAGCTTAGCCGCCATGCAATTAAATACATCACATGGCGCATGCCCTTTTTATTCTGAAAAACAGTTAAAGGAATAATTATGGAAAAGCATTACGTCGGTTCTGAAATTGGTCAATTGCGTAGCGTTATGCTGCACCGCCCAAATTTAAGTCTGAAACGCTTAACGCCATCAAACTGTCAGGAGCTGCTTTTCGATGACGTGCTCTCGGTTGAGCGGGCGGGTGAGGAGCATGACATCTTCGCCAACACGCTGCGTGAGCAGGGTGTGGAAGTCCTGCTATTGACCGACCTGCTGACACAAACCCTTGATATCGCTGAGGCGAAAGCCTGGCTGCTGGAGACGCAAATCTCTGACTACCGCCTCGGCCCAACCTTTGCTGGCGACGTACGCGGCTGGCTGGCGGATATGCCGCACCGGGAACTGGCGCGCAGATTAAGCGGCGGATTAACCTACGGTGAAATTCCGGCAGCCATTAAAAATATGGTGGTGGATACCCACACGGCGAATGATTTTATTATGAAGCCGCTGCCCAACCATTTATTTACCCGCGATACCTCCTGCTGGATTTATAACGGCGTCTCTATTAACCCAATGGCCAAACCGGCCCGTCAGCGTGAAACCAATAACCTGCGGGCAATATATCGCTGGCACCCGGCGTTCGCCGACGGCGATTTTATTAAGTATTTCGGCGACGAGAATATTAATTACGACCACGCCACCTTAGAAGGCGGTGACGTATTAGTGATTGGCCGCGGTGCGGTATTGATCGGCATGTCCGAGCGCACGACGCCGCAGGGCGTGGAGTTCCTCGCCAACAGCCTGTTCAAACACCGCCAGGCCGAGCGCGTGATTGCCGTTGAGCTGCCAAAACACCGCTCCTGCATGCACCTCGACACCGTCATGACCCACATCGACGTGGACACTTTCTCCGTCTACCCGGAAGTGGTGCGTAAAGACGCCCAGTGCTGGACGCTCACCCCGGACGGACGCGGCGGCCTGCTGCGCACCCAGGAAACCGACCTCCTGCACGCCATCGAGAAAGCGCTCGGCATTAATCAGGTACGCCTGATCACCACCGGCGGCGACGCCTTTGAAGCTGAACGCGAGCAGTGGAACGACGCGAACAACGTGCTGACCATCCGCCCCGGCGTGGTGATCGGCTACGAGCGCAACGTCTGGACCAACGAGAAGTACGACAAAGCGGGTATCACCGTGCTGCCTATCCCGGGCGACGAACTCGGACGCGGCCGCGGCGGCGCGCGCTGCATGAGCTGCCCGCTGGAACGCGACGGAATATAAAGGAGCCATCATGGAACGAAAACCCACTCTGGTTGTGGCCCTGGGCGGAAACGCGCTGCTCAAGCGCGGCGAGCCGCTGGAAGCGGAGATCCAGCGCCAGAACATCGAGCAGGCCGCCCGCACCATCGCCGGCTTAACGGCGCAGTGGCGCGTGGTGCTGGTGCACGGCAACGGGCCGCAGGTCGGGCTGCTGGCGCTGCAGAACAGCGCCTACGACAAAGTCACGCCCTACCCGCTGGACGTTCTTGGCGCCGAAAGCCAGGGAATGATCGGCTACATGCTCCAGCAGGCGCTGAAAAACAGCCTGCCGCAGCGGGAGGTGAGCGTTCTGCTCACCCAGGTAGAAGTGGACGCCGCCGACCCGGCCTTCAGCAACCCGACCAAGTACATCGGCCCGGTCTACAGCGAAGCCCAGGCAAAAACGCTGGCCGCGGAGAAAGGCTGGGTGTTTAAGGCCGACGGCAGCTACGTCCGCCGCGTGGTGCCCTCTCCGCAGCCGAAGCGCATCGTTGAGAGCGACGCCATCACGGCGCTGATCCAGCGCGATCACCTGGTGATCTGCAACGGCGGCGGCGGGGTGCCGGTGGTGGAAAACGCCAACGGCTATCGCGGGATCGAGGCGGTAATCGATAAAGACCTCTCCGCCGCCCTGCTGGCGCGCCAGATCGAAGCCGATGCCCTGCTGATCCTCACCGATGCCGACGCGGTGTACCTCGACTGGGGCAAACCAACCCAGCGTCCGCTGGCGCAGGTGACGCCGGAGCTGCTCAGGGGCATGCAGTTCGACGCCGGCTCGATGGGGCCGAAGGTGGCCGCCTGCCGCGAGTTCGTTGAAGCCTGCAATGGGATAGCCGGGATCGGCGCGCTGGCCGACGGCGCGGAGATCCTCGCGGGCGAGAAAGGCACTTTGATTCGTAACTGAACACTCATTTTAAAAAGGATTTAGCCATGACCATCAACCTGAAAAACCGCAACTTCCTCAAACTGCTGGACTACACCCCGGCGGAGATCCAGTACCTGATCGACCTCGCCATCGAGCTCAAGGCCGCCAAAAAAGCCGGGCGCGAGAAGCAAACCCTGGTCGGGAAAAACATCGCCCTGATCTTTGAAAAAACCTCCACCCGCACCCGCTGCGCCTTCGAAGTGGGCGCGTTCGACCAGGGCGCGCAGGTCACCTATCTCGGCCCAAGCGGCTCGCAGATTGGCCATAAAGAGTCGATGAAAGACACCGCCCGCGTGCTGGGCCGCATGTACGACGGCATCGAATACCGCGGCTACGGGCAGGCCATCGTCGAAGAGCTGGGCGAGTACGCGGGCGTGCCGGTATGGAACGGCCTGACCGACGAGTTCCACCCAACGCAAATTCTCGCCGACCTGATGACCATGCTGGAGCACTCCCCGGGCAAAACCCTGCCGGAGCTGAGCTTTGCCTATCTCGGCGACGCGCGCAACAACATGGGGAACTCCCTGATGGTCGGCGCGGCCAAGATGGGGATGGATATCCGCCTCGTGGCGCCGAAATCCTTCTGGCCGGAAGCGGGACTGGTTGAGCAGTGCCGCGCCATTGCGAAAGAGACGGGCGCGCGCATCACCCTCACCGACGACGTGGAAGAAGGCGTGCAGGGCACCGATTTCCTCTACACCGACGTGTGGGTCTCTATGGGCGAGCCGAAGGAAGCCTGGTCCGAGCGCGTCAGCCTGATGAAGCCGTATCAGATTAACGCCCAGGTCATGAAGGCCACCGGCAACCCGAACGTCAAGTTCATGCACTGCCTGCCCGCGTTCCACAACGAGCACACGAAGGTGGGCCGCGAAATCGAGATGGCGTACGGCCTGAAGGGGCTGGAGGTGACGGAAGAGGTCTTTGAATCACCGAACTCCATCGTCTTCGACGAAGCAGAGAACCGCATGCACACCATTAAAGCGGTCATGGTGGCGACACTCGGCGACTAATCACCGCCCGGCGCGCCTCGGGGCGCGCCGGGTTTCAGGAGAACATCATGGGCAAGTTCAAGTTTCCCTCCGCTTACACCATTCTCTTTTTTCTGATTGCCGTCGTGGCCGTGCTGACGTGGATTGTCCCGGCCGGGCAGTACCATATGGCAATGAACGAGGCGCTCGGCAAAGACGTCCCCGTTGCAGGCACCTACGCGCACGTCGCGGCGCATCCGCAGGGGCTGGTTTCGGTGCTGATGGCGCCGATTGCCGGGCTGTACGATCCGGAATCCGGCCAGGCCGGGGCGATCGACGTGGCGCTGTTTATTCTGATCATCGGGGGATTCCTCGGGATCGTCACCAAAACCGGGGCGATTGACGCCGGGATCGAGCGGGTGACCACCCGACTGCGCGGACGCGAGGAGTGGATGATCCCGATCCTGATGGCGCTATTTGCCGCAGGCGGCACGATTTACGGTATGGCCGAAGAGTCGCTGCCCTTCTATACCTTACTGGTGCCGGTGATGCTGGCCGCGCGGTTCGATCCGGTTGTCGCCGCCTCTACCGTGCTGCTCGGGGCGGGGATCGGCACCCTCGGCTCCACCATTAACCCGTTTGCCACGGTGATCGCCGCCAACGCCGCCGGGATCCCCTTCACCAACGGCATCGCCCTGCGCGTGGCGCTGCTGGTCATCGGCTGGATCATCTGCGTGGCGTGGGTGATGCGCTACGCCCGCAAGGTGCGTAAGGATCCCTCGCAGTCCATCGTTGCAGACAAGCAGGAGGAGAACCTCGCCCATTTCCTCGGCAACAAGGGCGAACAGTCCCTGGAATTCACCCCGGTGCGCAAAATCATCCTGGTGATTTTCGCTCTGGCCTTCGCGGTGATGATTTACGGCGTGGCGGTGCTGGGCTGGTGGATGGCGGAGATTTCAGCGGTGTTTCTCGCCAGCGCGATCATCGTCGGCCTGATTGCCCGCATGAGCGAAGAGGAGCTGACGTCGACGTTTATCAACGGCGCGCGAGATTTGCTGGGCGTCGCGCTGATTATCGGCATCGCGCGCGGTATCGTAGTCATCATGGATAAGGGCATGATTACCCACACCATTTTGCACAGCGCGGAAGGGCTGGTCAGCGGGTTGTCCACGGTAGCGTTTATCAACGTGATGTACTGGCTGGAAGTCGTGCTGTCGTTTCTTGTGCCTTCTTCATCCGGCCTGGCCGTTCTGACGATGCCGATCATGGCGCCGCTTGCTGATTTCGCTAACGTCAACCGCGACCTGGTGGTTACGGCTTACCAGTCGGCCTCCGGCATCGTTAACCTCGTCACGCCGACCTCTGCGGTGGTCATGGGCGGGCTGGCTATCGCCCGGGTACCTTACGTGCGCTACCTGAAATGGGTGGCGCCGCTGCTGGCGATCCTGACGGTGGTGATTATGGTGGCGTTAAGTCTGGGGGCGTTGTTGTAATTTGCCGGATGGCGCTGCGCTTATCCGGCCTACGGATCGGTGCGGTGTCACCGGTTATTTCGGGAACTGATATGGGAAACATGATGGATTACGAAGAGTACTCTCCCAAAGAACAGCTGCAGCTCACGGTGTGCCAGCGTTTGATCGCCGAAAAGAGTTACCTTTCGCAGGAAGAGATTCGCCGCGACCTGCAGGAGAGAGGGTTTGACAGCATCAGCCAGTCGACCGTTTCGCGATTGCTGAAGTTGCTCGGAGTCATAAAAATTCGAAATGCCAAAGGGCTAAAGATTTATTCGTTGAATCCTCAACTGCGCCCTGCCCCCGACGCCGCGCGTACCGTTTCGGAAATGGTGGTCAGCGTTGAGCATAATAGCGAGTTTATCCTTGTCCACACCGTCGCCGGATATGGCCGCGCGGTGGCGCGTATTCTGGATTATCACCAGCTTCCGGAAATTTTAGGCGTGGTGGCCGGCAGCAGTATTGTCTGGGTCGCCCCCCGGGTGGTGAAGCGCACCGCGCTGGTGCATAAGCAAATTAATTATTTACTCAGAACGCATTAATATTCATAAAGAACCGTTTGCATTGAGTAAAGCGTGCATTAAATCGCTTGATCCGAAAAGCGAGCTGCGTATAATGCCCGACAATTTGCCGGGAGGAAGCATGGTCAAGCGTGTACGACATAACGTCTTACCGCGTCTGAAATCAGACGCTGGCCTGCCGTTTTTCTTCCCGTTGCTAAACCTATTCCCAGAGCCCCTCATTTGAGGGGCTTTTTTTTGCCCGGCGTCAGGAGATAAACATGAATCCGCTTTATCAAAAACACATCATTTCCATAAACGACCTCAGCCGCGAAGAGCTGGAACTGGTTCTGGAAACCGCGGCAAAACTGAAGTCCAATCCGCAACCGGAGCTGCTGAAGCACAAGGTGATTGCGAGCTGCTTCTTTGAAGCCTCGACCCGCACCCGCCTCTCCTTTGAGACCTCCATGCACCGCCTGGGCGCGAGCGTGGTGGGCTTCTCTGACAGCAGCAACACGTCGCTGGGTAAAAAAGGCGAGACCCTGGCGGATACCATTTCAGTGATCAGCACCTACGTCGACGCGATTGTGATGCGTCACCCGCAGGAGGGCGCGGCGCGCCTGGCAACCGAGTTCTCCGGCGGCATTCCGGTGCTGAACGCCGGTGACGGTGCCAACCAGCACCCAACGCAGACGCTGCTGGATCTGTTCACCATTCAGGAGACGCAGGGCAAGCTCGAGAACCTGAACATCGCCATGGTTGGCGACCTGAAGTATGGCCGCACCGTCCACTCCCTGACCCAGGCGCTGGCGAAATTTAACGGCAACCGCTTCTACTTCATCGCCCCGGAGGCGCTGGCGATGCCGCAGTACATTCTCGACATGCTGGACGAGAAAGGCATTGCGTGGAGCCTGCATGCCAGCATCGAAGAGGTGATGAGCCACGTGGATATTCTGTACATGACCCGCGTGCAGAAAGAGCGTCTGGATCCGTCCGAATACGCCAACGTGAAGGCGCAGTTCGTGCTGCGCGCCAGCGACCTGGAAGGCGCGCGCGACAACATGAAGGTCCTGCATCCGCTGCCGCGCATCGATGAGATCACCACAGACGTGGATAAAACGCCGCACGCCTGGTACTTCCAGCAGGCCGGGAACGGCATCTTCGCTCGCCAGGCGTTACTGGCACTGGTTCTGAATCGCGAATTAGCTCTGTAAGGGGAGACGACCATGACACACGATAACAAACTCCAGGTTGAAGCCATCAAGCGTGGCACCGTGATTGACCATATCCCTGCGCAGGTGGGCTTTAAGCTGCTGACGCTGTTCAAACTGACCGAAACTGACCAGCGCATCACCATCGGCCTGAACCTGCCGTCGGGCGAGATGGGCCGCAAAGACCTGATCAAAATCGAGAACACCTTCCTGACCGACGAGCAGGTTAACCAGCTGTCGCTGTACGCGCCGGACGCCACCGTCAACCGCATCGACGAGTACGAAGTGGTCGGCAAATCACGCCCGAGCCTGCCAGAACGTATCGAAAGCGTGCTGGTCTGCCCGAACAGCAACTGCATCAGCCACGCCGAGCCGGTTTCCTCCAGTTTCGCAGTGAAAAAGCGCGCGAATGACATCGCGCTCAAATGCAAATACTGCGAAAAAGAGTTTTCTCATTATGTGGTGCTGGCCAACTAATTGAGGTTGGTAATGAAATCCCGGCTGTTATAATGGCCGGGAACATTCTTAACGCTGTAATTCTGGAGAAAACATGAGCAAAGTACTCGCGACGGAAAATGCACCAGCCGCTATCGGCCCTTACGTTCAGGGCGTTGATCTGGGCAGCATGATCATCACTTCAGGTCAGATCCCCGTAAACCCAAAAACCGGCGCGGTGCCGGAAGATGTCGCGGCGCAGGCGCGTCAGTCGCTGGAAAACGTGCAGGCTATCGTGGAATCTGCCGGCCTGAAAGTGGGTGATATCGTGAAAACCACCGTGTTCGTGAAGGATCTGAACGATTTCGCGACCATTAACGCCACTTACGAAGCGTTCTTCACCGAGCATAACGCCACCTTCCCGGCGCGCTCCTGCGTGGAAGTGGCGCGTCTGCCAAAAGACGTGAAAATTGAAATCGAAGCGATTGCCGTTCGTCGCTAATTCGCTTTGGCGATGAAAAAAGGCAGCCCAGGCTGCCTTTTTTGTTGCTTGCTACTGATTCCGCGTGGCGCGCAGCAGCGTCTCCAGCGGGTACACCGCCGCAATCACCACTTCGTCCTGCACCTTCGCCGCGTTATCCAGCTCGCTCTGAATCGAGGCGATCTCTTTGTCATCCAGCGTGCCCTGACGCGCCACCAGGTCGGTGAGCCGCAGGCCAATCGACGCCAGCTTATCCACCTCCTGGATCACCGGCTTCATCGCCTTCAGCTGATAGCTGTTTTCGCTTAAGGCCAGCGCGTCGCTGGTGTTGCTCTGCCAGCGGTTAAAGACGTGGCGCAGGGCGTCGGCGCTTTCCGTGTCTTCCGCATCGCTCACCAGGCGGTCCGCCCATTTGTGCATCTGGCGCACGGTGGTGCTTTCGGCGTTCAGCGCATCCGCAAAGCGGTTGAGCGGCTCGAACTGATGGTAGTTTCCGGCCTGGAACTTCAGGTGCTGGCGGGTGTAATACTGAGCCGGTTCAATCGCCTGCGCGAGGACCTGCAGCGGCAGGGTGTCGGCATTACCGGCGAGGCGCGTGAACTGCACCTGCTGCTGGGTATGCTGCTGCAGCCCGACCGACACCGTCGACCAGCTGTCCATCGCCTGCAGGCGGGTGTACATGTTGTCGACGTCATTGACGTCCTGCGCGGACCAGAGCCGCTCCGCCACCGCAAACGTACGCGGCCACAGGCGAATATCCAGCACCGGCGCCACCACGTTTTCCGCCCACAGCGCCGCTTCGCCGCCGAGCAGGTTGGACTGGTTCGCCACGTCCGGCACGACGGGCGGAACGCCTTTCGGCACATCGTCCAGACGCGTGCCGCTAATCGGGTAGCGCGTATTCCCGACGAGGAAATAACCGGAGAGTTTGTCGTTATCAACGGTGACAACCGGGCGCGTTTCGCCCATCCAGGTATCGACGGTGAAGGTCACCTGATTGTCATTCCGCCATTCAATATCCTGCACCGCGCGGCGGGATTTCCCGGCAAAATCAATAAACCCGCGCCAGCCGGCATCCCCTTTCACCAGCGTGAAGCTCCCCTCCACCGGCTTGCCCTTCAGGCGCGGCATGGAGAAGGCCCAGCTCTGGGCGCTGTCGGTGTCCGCTATCACGTCCAGGCCGTTTAACCCCTGCGGGACGATCTCGTTGCGGTAGTGATAGGCGGTGGACTGAGGCTGGTCGAGATAAAAGCCGGTCGACAGAATGCCCTTGTAGCCGTTCTGCGCCACCTGCCCCAGCGCGTCCTGGCCCTGCCAGGACTGGATCAGAATGCTTTTCGGCAGATCGGGATGGTAGATCTCATCCCAGCCGACCATCTGGCGGCGATGCTTCTCGAGGATCGTTTCCAGCTTGCGGTTGAAGTACGCCTGCAGCGCGTGGCTGTCCGCCAGCCTGTTGTCGCGCATAAACTGCTGGATGGCCGGATTCGCTTTCCACTGGCTGTCGTCCACCTCGTCACCGCCGATGTGCAGATACGGATCGGGGAAGATCGCCGCCAGTTCGCTGACCATCGCGTCGGCAAAAGCGTAAGTTGCGTCTTTTGTCGGATCCAGCACCGGCTTCAGCACGCCCCAGTGGCGTTCCATGGCGTACGGCCCCGGCGCGCTCATCAGCTCCGGGTAGGCCACGGCAATCGCCGAGGCGTGGCCCGGCATGTCGATCTCCGGCACCACGCGAATACCGCGCTCGGCGGCGTAACGCACCACCTCGCGCATCTGCTCAGGCGTGTAGAACAGCCCGTCGCTGGCAAGCTGGGTTAATTTTGGATAACGCTTCGAGCTGAAGCGCCAGCCCTGGTCGTCGGTCAAATGCCAGTGCAGCACGTTGAGCTTCGCCGCGGCCATGCCGTCGATCTGGCGTTTGATATCCGGCAGCGGGAGAAAGTGGCGTGCCGAATCGAGCAGCAGCCCGCGCCACGGGAAGCGCGGTGAATCTTCAATGGTCACCCACGGGATCGAGGTGTTTTCCGCCCCGTTCTGCACCAGCTGGAGCAAAGTTTCCATGGCGCGCAAGGCACCGAAGCGGGTGTTGGCGGAGATATCGACGCCGTTGGCGTCCACCGTGAGCTTATAGCTTTCATCGCTGTCCGGCAGCGGCTGCGGCTTCACCTTTTTAGCGATGGCGATGCGGATAGTTGGTTTGTCTGGCTTTTCAGCCTGAGGCTGCAGCGTCCAGCCGGTTTGCAGGGCGATGCGCTGGCGCAGTCGGTTGACGGCGTCACCGAGATCGTCCCCGCTGACGCTTACAGAAACGTTGTTGCTAAGCACCAGTGCGCCCTGGGTCGTCGGGCGTTCGACCTTCGCAGGCCAGGGCATTAAGGGGAGATCCCCTGCCGGGGCGGCAAAGGCAGAGGCGCCGAGCATCAGCCCGGCGGTTAAGAGGCTGTACCGTAACATGAATGTTCCTTATCTGACGGGCCAAATAAAGGCAAAACATTCTGTTAACATGCGCTCATTTTGTCGTCAAGCGAATGCGCCGACGGAGATCACAGGTTGTTGAATTTGGGAGGAAAGCTATTGCCGGGTGGCGGCTTCGCCTTACCCGGCCTACGTTCGGATCGTAGGCCCGGTAAGCGCAGCGCCACCGGGCTTGCCGTTACTGCCAGCCATACCGACGCGCATAGAACCCTTTCACCATCTGGGTCAGCACCATATAACCGGCGAGGATCGCCACCAGCCACGGGAAGTAGCTCAGCGGCAGCGCCTGCAGCTGCAGGTAGCTTGCCAGCGGTGAGAACGGCAGCGCGATGCCGAGCGCCATCACAATCCCCGTCATCATAATCAGCGGCCACGCGGCGCGGCTCTGGATGAATGGAATGCGGCGGGTGCGGATCATGTGCACAATCAGCGTCTGCGACAGCAGCCCGACCACGAACCAGCCGGACTGGAACAGCGTCTGATGTTCCGGGGTGTTGGCGTGGAACACAAACCACATCAGGCAGAAGGTCAGGATGTCGAAGATGGAGCTGATCGGGCCAAAGAACAGCATAAAGCGCCCAAGATCTGCCGGGTTCCAGTGCTGCGGCTTCTGGATCTGCTCGTCGTCCACGTTATCAAACGGGATCGCCACCTGAGACACGTCGTACATCAGGTTCTGGATCAGCAGGTGCAGCGGCAGCATCGGCAGGAACGGCAGAAACGCGCTCGCCACCAGCACGCTGAAGACGTTACCGAAGTTGGAGCTGGCGGTCATTTTGATGTACTTGAGCATGTTGGCAAAGGTACGGCGCCCTTCGATAACGCCCTCCTCCAGCACCATCAGGCTCTTTTCCAGCAGAATGATATCCGCCGCTTCGCGGGCAATATCGACCGCCCCGTCTACGGAGATACCGATATCCGCCGCACGCAGGGCGGGCGCATCGTTGATGCCGTCGCCCATGAAGCCCACCACGTGCCCTTCTCGCTTAAGCAGGGTGACGATGCGCTCTTTGTGCATCGGCGTCAGGCGGGCAAACAGCGTGGTGCGCTGGGCAAGCTTCGCCAGCTCGTCATCGGAGAGATGTTCAATATCGCTCCCCACCACCACGTCGCCCGCGTCCAGCCCCACCTCGTGGCACACTTTGGCCGCCACCAGCTCGCTGTCGCCGGTGAGGATTTTCACGGTAATACCGCTCGCCTTCAGCGCCTTCAGCGCCGGGGCGGTGGTCTCTTTCGGCGGATCGAGGAAGGCGATGTAGCCCTCGAGGATCAGATCGGATTCGTCGATACGCTGGTAATCCCCCTCACGCGCGGGCAGGAACTTGCTCGCCACCGCCACCACGCGCAGCCCCTGACGGTTCAGGTTGTCGGTGACGCGCTTGATGCGGCGCAGCATGGTGTCGTCCAGCGGCACGATGTCGCCGTTATAGCGCACCTGCGTCGACACGTTGAGGATCTCCTGCAGCGCCCCTTTGCAGATCAGCTGATGCACGTTCGGCTGCTCGCTCACCACCACCGACATCCGGCGGCGCTCGAAGTCGAACGGGATCTCATCCACCTTCTGCCAGCGGCCGGAGAGCGTGCGGGCGGCCTCCTCGTCCACGCCTTCCAGCACGGCGACGTCGAGCAGGTTTTTCAGCCCGGTCTGGTAATGGCTATTCAGCCACGCGCTGTGCAGCACGCGCTCGCTGGTTTTGCCGGAGATATCGGTGTGGTTCTCCAGCACGATTTTGTCCTGCGTCAGAGTGCCGGTTTTATCGGTGCAGAGAATGTCCATCGCGCCAAAGTTCTGAATGGCATCAAGGTGTTTGACGATCACCTTTTGTTTAGAGAGCTTCACCGCCCCGCGCGCCAGCGTAGAGGTCACAATCATCGGCAGCATTTCCGGCGTTAAGCCGACGGCCACGGAGAGCGCGAACAGCGCCGCCTCCCACCAGTCGCCTTTGGTGTAGCCGTTGATCAGCAGCACGATTGGCGTCATCACCATCATAAAGCGGATCAGCAGCATGCTGACGCGGCCAATCCCTTTCTGGAAGGCATTCGGCTCGCTTTCCTGCTCGCTGACGCGCCCGGCAAGCTGACCAAACCAGGTGTTGCCCCCGGTGGCGGTGACAATCGCCTGCGCGGTGCCGCTGACGACCGTGGTGCCCATAAAGCACAGGGTGTCGCACTCGAGCGGGTTCATCTGCTGCGGGTCGCGGCTGCGCGCCACCTTTTCAACGGGCAGGGATTCGCCGGTCAGGGAAGCCTGCGCCACAAACAGATCGCGCGCCTGAATGATGCGTAAATCCGCCGGGATCATGTCCCCCGCGGCCAGCTTCACCAGATCGCCCGGCACCAGCTGGTCGATAGGCAATTCCACCCAGGCGTTTTCGCCGAGATCGTTGATCACGCGCGAGACGGTCGCGGTGTTGCTGACCATCGCCTTCAGGGCGTCCGCCGCTTTGGTGGAGCGGGCCTCCTGAATAAAGTTCAGCAGCGTGGAGATGCCCACCATCAGGGCAATCACCCCTGCGGCAAACAGATCTTCCGTCGCGTAGGAGATGAGGCCGAGCACGGTCAGCAGCAGGTTGAACGGGTTGCGGTAGCAGAGCCACAGATGCACCCACCACGGAGACGGCTTTTGCGCCGGAATGAGGTTATCGCCATGCACGGCGCGGATTTTTTCCACTTCTGCCGCGTTCAGCCCTTCCGGGTGTCCGCCAAAGGCGCGCCAGACTTCGTTTTCATCCATCGCCGCCACGTTCAGGCAGCGTTCGGTCAGGGACGCGGGGATCGCCGCCCCCGCCATGTTTTTGGCGTTTGGCAGCGGGTCGCGCTGAACAAGACGGTGTGGCAGGTGGCGGCTCAGCAGGGCCTGCAGCTGCCGGGTGATATTTTTAAACATCGTCATTCCTCCGCATCCGCAAAGGCGGACGCAGCATTTCCTTCAGGCGTGGCAAAGCCGTACCTGAGAGGCACTCAATTTTTCAAGCAGGAACGTTTGGAACGCTGCTGCCTCACATCACCGGTGAGTCAGCAACAGGCTGGCTTACCGGAAAGAACGCATTCTCCCGTTCAGGAGAGGTGTGGGATCGGGATCCATGAAGCCTCCGGTAAGTAAAAAGTAGGGTGTCGCCGCGTAGTATAAGGATTTAAGCGTACCCTTTTTGATGATTCGGGCGGTATTATACCCCCCTGCAAATAAACCGAACGTAAACCAGATTTAGCCCATAGCGAAATCGCGCTATAGCATTAGGCTCAATTCATTACATTGTCGTTGTTACAGGGAATACAGCATGCAGAACCGCCTTACGATTAAAGACATCGCGCGTTTAAGCGGCGTGGGGAAATCGACCGTCTCACGCGTGCTGAACAACGAAAGCGGCGTCAGCGAACGCACCCGCGAGCGCGTTGAGGCGGTCATGAATCAGCACGGCTTTTCCCCTTCCCGATCCGCGCGCGCCATGCGCGGGCAGAGTGACAAAGTGGTCGCCATCATTGTCTCGCGTCTGGATTCTCTGTCTGAAAACCTCGCCGTGCAGACCATGCTGCCCGCCTTCTATGAGCAGGGATATGACCCGATCATGATGGAGAGCCAGTTCTCGCCCCAGCTGGTAGAAGAGCATCTGGGGATGCTCCAGCGGCGCAACATTGACGGCGTGGTGCTGTTCGGTTTTACCGGCATCAAAGACGAGATGCTGAAACCCTGGCAGCCGTCGCTGGTGCTGCTGGCGCGCGATGCCCACGGTTTTGCCTCCGTCTGCTATGACGACGAGGGCGCGATTATCACCCTGATGCAGCGCCTGTTTGACGAAGGCCATCGCCACATCAGCTTCCTCGGCGTACCGCACGCGGACGTTACCACCGGCAAGCGGCGCCATGAGGCCTATCTGGCGTTTTGCAAAAAGCACAACCTCTCCGCCGTGGCCTCCCTGCCGGGGCTGGGCATGAAGCAGGGCTACGAGCAGGTCGCCAGCGTCCTGACGCCGCAGACCACCGCGCTGGTGTGCGCCACGGATACGCTGGCGCTGGGCGCGAGTAAATATCTGCAGGAGCAGCGTATCGACGGTCTGCAGGTGGCGAGCGTCGGCAGCACGCCGCTGATGAAGTTTTTGCACCCGGAGATCATCACCGTCGATCCGGGCTACGCTGAGTCCGGCAGACAGGCCGCCGCGCAGCTTATCGAGCAGATCAACGGGCGCGCAGAGCCGCGTCAGATCGTAATTCCTGCCCACCTTTCATAACCCCCACCAATCGGTTTATTGTGATCTTCGCCCGATTTCGGGAACGTTCCCATTTTCGCCGTCACGCTGAAGGAGTAGGCTTGCGCTCAGGTCATTACACCCCCTCACCATCTGTCATGAGGTTTCATGATGAGTAAAGTCAAACAAGCAGATATCGATCAGCTGATCGTCCTGGTCGGCGGCCGCGAAAACATCGCAACCGTCAGCCATTGCATTACCCGCCTGCGCTTCGTTCTGAACGATCCGGCCAAAGCGAACCCGAAGGCGATTGAAGAGCTTTCCATGGTAAAAGGCTGCTTCACCAACGCCGGTCAGTTCCAGGTGGTGATTGGTACCGAAGTGGGCGATTACTATCAGGCTCTGCTGGCGACCACCGGGCACAGCGCGGCGGATAAAGAGCAGGCCAAGAAGGCTGCGCGCCAGAATATGAAGTGGCACGAGCAGCTGATTTCCCACTTCGCGGAGATCTTCTTCCCGCTGCTGCCGGCGCTGATCAGCGGAGGCCTGATTTTAGGCTTCCGTAACGTCATCGGTGACGTGCCGATGAGCGACGGCAAGACCCTGGCGCAGATGTACCCGGCGCTGAAAACCGTGTACGACTTCCTGTGGCTGATTGGCGAAGCGATCTTCTTCTACCTGCCGGTCGGGATTTGCTGGTCCGCAGTGCGCAAGATGGGCGGTACGCCGATCCTCGGTATTGTTCTCGGCGTCACGCTGGTCTCTCCGCAGTTAATGAACGCTTACTTACTTGGTCAACAGGTGCCAGAGGTGTGGAACTTCGGCCTGTTTAGCATCGCCAAAGTGGGCTATCAGGCGCAGGTCATTCCGGCCCTGCTGGCGGGCCTGGCGCTGGGCTTTATTGAAACCCGACTGAAACGCATCGTGCCGGATTACCTTTATCTGGTGGTGGTGCCGGTGTGCTCGCTGATTCTGGCGGTCTTCCTGGCGCATGCCTTTATCGGTCCGTTTGGCCGCATGATTGGCGACGGCGTGGCCTTCGCGGTGCGTCACCTGATGACCGGCAGCTTCGCCCCGATTGGCGCCGCGCTGTTTGGCTTCCTGTACGCCCCGCTGGTGATCACCGGCGTGCACCAGACCACGCTGGCGATTGATATGCAGATGATCCAGAGCCTCGGCGGCACGCCGGTCTGGCCGATTATCGCCCTGTCTAACATTGCCCAGGCGTCCGCGGTGACCGGCATCATTATCGTCAGCCGCAAGCACAACGAACGCGAGATCTCCGTTCCGGCGGCCATCTCCGCCTACCTCGGCGTCACCGAACCGGCAATGTACGGTATCAACCTGAAATACCGCTTCCCGATGCTCTGCGCGATGATCGGTTCCGGTCTGGCAGGCCTGGTGTGTGGACTGAACGGCGTGATGGCGAACGGGATTGGCGTCGGCGGCCTGCCGGGCATCCTCTCCATCCAGCCCGCTTACTGGCAGGTGTTTGCCCTGGCGATGGCCATCGCCATCATCGTCCCAATGGCGCTGACCACCGTGGTTTACCAGCGTAAGTTCCGTCAGGGCTCGCTGCAGATTGTTTAACTTCATCTTTCGGGGCGCAGTTGCGCCCCTTCGCATTTGCAGGAACGCATTATGAATACCCTTCCTCACTGGTGGCAGAACGGCGTCATCTACCAGATTTACCCAAAGAGCTTCCAGGACACCACCGGCAGCGGCACCGGCGATTTACGCGGCGTGACGCAGCGTCTGGACTATCTGAAAACCCTCGGCATTGACGCCATCTGGCTGACGCCGTTTTATATCTCTCCGCAGGTGGACAACGGCTACGACGTGGCGAACTACACCGCCATCGATCCGGCCTACGGCACGCTGGATGATTTCGACGAGCTGGTCGCTGAGGCGCACGCGCGCGGCATTCGCATCGTGCTGGACATGGTGTTTAACCACACCTCAACCCAGCACGCCTGGTTCCGCGAGTCGCTGAACAAAGCGAGCCCGTACCGCCAGTTCTACATCTGGCGAGACGGCACGCCGGAGCAGCTTCCCAACAACTGGCGCTCCAAGTTTGGCGGCAACGCCTGGCGCTGGCACGCCGAGAGCGAGCAGTATTACCTGCACCTGTTCGCGCCAGAGCAGGCGGACCTCAACTGGGAAAACCCGGCGGTGCGCGCCGAGCTGAAAAAGGTGTGCGAGTTCTGGGCCGATCGCGGCGTGGACGGCCTGCGTCTGGACGTCATTAACCTGATTTCAAAAGATCAGGATTTCCCGGACGACAACATCGGCGACGGTCGCCGCTTCTATACCGACGGGCCGCGCATTCATGAATATCTCCAGGAGATGAGCCGCGACGTCTTTACGCCGCGTAACCTGATGACGGTAGGCGAGATGTCCTCGACCTCGCTGGAGAACTGCCAGCAGTATGCTTCTCTCGACGGGCGCGAGCTGTCGATGACCTTTAACTTCCATCATCTGAAGGTGGACTACCCGGGCGGCGAAAAGTGGACGCTGGCGAAGCCGGACTTCGTGGCGCTGAAAACCCTCTTCCGCCACTGGCAGCAGGGGATGCACAACAAAGCCTGGAATGCGCTGTTCTGGTGTAACCACGATCAGCCGCGCATCGTGTCGCGCTTCGGTGACGAAGGAGAATACCGGGTTCACGCCGCGAAAATGCTCGGCATGGTGCTGCACGGGATGCAGGGCACGCCGTATATCTATCAGGGTGAAGAGCTTGGCATGACCAACCCGCACTTCAGCCGCATCACCGATTACCGCGACGTGGAAAGTCTGAACATGTTCGCCGAACTGCGCGCCAGCGGCCGCGAGCCGGATGAATTACTGGCGATTCTGGCGAGCAAGTCCCGCGACAACGGGCGAACCCCAATGCAGTGGGACGCGTCGCACAATGCGGGCTTTACCGAGGGCGAGCCGTGGATTGGGGTCTGCGATAACTACGAAACCGTGAACGCCCGCGCGGCGCTGGACGATGCGGATTCGGTGTTCTACACCTATCAGTCGCTGATTCGCCTGCGCAAAACCCTGCCGGTGCTGACGTGGGGGGATTATGAGGATCTCCTGCCGGAACACCCTTCCCTGTGGTGCTATCGCCGCCAGTGGCAGGGGCAGACGCTGATGGTGGTGGCGAACCTGAGTCCTACTCCGCAGGAATGGCAGACAGAGGCTCTCAGCGATAAGTCGCAGGTGCTGATGAGTAACTACCCGGCACCGCAAACGACGTCACTCCGTCCGTTTGAAGCCGTCTGGTGGTTGCAGCAGTAACTTTCCCTGCCGGGTGCGGCTCAGCACCCGGCTTACTTTACTGTTTTTGTTGAATAATTAATCAGATTTTTCTCGCCTGCCTTTACAATCGCTGAAGCGCCCGTCGTTTGTACTCTCGTCTTTTTACTTTGTTCTGCATCAAATAAATCGCAAACATGTTTGATGCAAATCACTATATGTAGCACTTAAAATGCACGCCGACCCAACATCTTGTATTTATCGTCTACTATTCCAACAACAAGACGGCGCTTACGCTGGCCGGAATTGTGGATAACACGAGCTGGGAACGCGGGAAGTCTTTGGCCTGGCGGGAAATGCGTCCGGTGAATACTTCTCCACCTCTGTGGATAACCTGTTTTTAATAATGGAGTGATCATGACACCGCATGTGATGAAACGTGATGGCTGTAAAGTGCCGTTTAAATCAGAGCGCATCCAGGAAGCCATTCTGCGTGCAGCTAAAGCAGCGGGAGTCGATGACGCAGATTACTGCGCCACCGTCGCAGAAGTCGTTAGCAGCCAGATGAATGAACGCAGCCAGGTTGATATCAACGAGATCCAGACCGCGGTTGAGAACCAGCTCATGGCAGGGCCTTACAAGCAGCTGGCGCGCGCCTACATTGAGTACCGCCACGATCGAGACGTCCAGCGCGAGAAGCGCGGCCGCCTGAACCAGGAGATCCGTGGCCTGGTGGAGCAGACCAACTCTGCGCTGCTCAATGAAAACGCCAACAAAGACAGCAAAGTGATCCCCACCCAGCGCGACCTGCTGGCCGGTATCGTCGCCAAACACTATGCCCGCCAGCATCTGCTGCCGCGCGACGTGGTCTCGGCGCACGAGCGCGGCGAAATTCACTACCACGATCTCGACTATTCGCCGTTCTTCCCGATGTTCAACTGCATGCTGATCGATCTGAAAGGCATGCTGACCCACGGCTTTAAAATGGGTAACGCGGAGATTGAACCGCCTAAGTCGATCTCCACGGCTACCGCGGTCACGGCGCAGATCATCGCTCAGGTCGCCAGCCATATTTACGGCGGCACCACCATTAACCGCATTGACGAAGTGCTGGCCCCGTTCGTGACGGCGAGCTTCAACAAGCACCGTAAAACCGCCGAAGAGTGGCAGATTCCGGACGCGGACGGCTATGCGCATTCCCGTACCGAGAAAGAGTGCTACGACGCCTTCCAGTCGCTGGAATATGAGGTGAACACGCTGCACACCGCCAACGGCCAGACGCCGTTTGTAACCTTCGGCTTTGGGCTGGGCACCAGCTGGGAATCACGCCTGATCCAGCAGTCGATCCTGCGCAACCGTATTTCCGGCCTCGGCAAAAACCGTAAAACCGCCGTGTTCCCGAAACTGGTGTTCGCGATTCGCGACGGCCTGAACCACAAATTTGGCGATCCGAACTACGACATCAAACAGCTGGCGCTGGAGTGCGCGAGCAAGCGCATGTACCCGGACATCCTGAACTACGATCAGGTCGTCAAAGTCACCGGTTCGTTTAAAACGCCAATGGGCTGCCGCAGCTTCCTCGGCGTCTACGAGGATGAAAACGGCGAGCAGATCCACGACGGGCGCAACAACCTGGGCGTGATCAGCCTCAACCTGCCGCGCATCGCGCTGGAGGCAAAAGGTAATGAAGCTGAATTCTGGAAACTGCTGGATGAGCGCCTGCAGCTGGCGCGTAAGGCGCTGATGACCCGCATTGCGCGCCTCGAAGGGGTCAAAGCCCGCGTGGCGCCGATCCTCTATATGGAAGGGGCCTGCGGCGTGCGCCTGAAGGCGGACGATGACGTATCCGAGATCTTCAAAAACGGCCGCGCGTCGATTTCGCTGGGCTACATCGGCATCCACGAGACCATCAACGCCCTGTTTGGCGACACGCACATGTACGACAGCGAAGCCCTGCGTGAGAAAGGCATCGCCATCGTTCAGCGCCTGCGTGACGCGGTAGACCAGTGGAAAGAGGAAACCGGCTACGGTTTCAGCCTGTACAGCACCCCAAGCGAGAACCTGTGCGACCGCTTCTGCCGCCTGGACACCGCCGAGTTCGGGATTGTGGAAGGTGTGACCGATAAAGGGTACTACACCAACAGCTTCCACCTCGACGTCGAGAAAAAGGTAAACCCGTACGACAAGATCGACTTCGAAGCGGCCTATCCGCCGATCGCCAGCGGCGGCTTCATCTGCTACGGCGAGTACCCGAACATTCAGCACAACCTGAAGGCGCTGGAGGACGTGTGGGACTATAGCTACCAGCACGTGCCGTATTACGGGACCAACACGCCAATTGATGAGTGTTACGAGTGCGGCTTCACCGGTGAGTTCGAATGTACCAGTAAAGGCTTCACCTGCCCGAAATGCGGCAACCACGATGCGGCTCGCGTCTCCGTGACCCGTCGCGTATGCGGCTATCTCGGCAGCCCGGACGCCCGTCCGTTTAACGCTGGCAAACAGGAAGAAGTGAAGCGCCGCGTGAAGCATCTGGGAAATGGGCAGATCGGTTAATCCGCTGCCACGTTAATGCCCGGTGGCGCTGCGCTTACCGGGCCTACGGACCGCTCTATTTTGTAGGCCGGGTAAGCGCAGCGCCACCCGGCGTGGTTATTCGCAATGAACTATCACCAGTACTACCCTGTCGACATCGTCAACGGCCCCGGCACCCGCTGCACCCTGTTTGTTTCAGGCTGCGTCCACGAATGCCCCGGCTGCTACAACAAAAGCACCTGGCGACTCAATTCCGGCATGCCGTTCACCGCGGAGATGGAAGATAAAATCATCAACGACCTGAACGACACGCGCATCAAACGCCAGGGGATCTCGCTCTCCGGCGGCGATCCCCTGCACCCGCAAAACGTGCCGGATATGTTGAAGCTGGTGAAGCGCATTCGCGCAGAGTGTCCGGCAAAAGATATCTGGGTCTGGACGGGCTACAAGCTGGATGAACTGAATGCGCAGCAAATGGAAGTCGTGGATCTGATTAACGTGCTGGTCGACGGCAAGTTCGTGCAGGATTTAAAAGACCCGGCACTCATCTGGCGAGGCAGCAGCAACCAGGTTGTGCATCATTTGCGTTGATCAAAGGCGGATATTATCCATCCGCCCTTATCTCAAAAACGACTCAAACTCTCCATCGCCACCGCCTTAAACCCGGCGAAATCCCCGCAGCTACAGAGCCGTGACATCGCCCGCTCGCGCAGGAAAGTGACGAAAATATCGTAAATCGCCATCGCCTCTTCGTACTCGCTTTTGCTGATGGCGAGCAGGAAGATAACGTGCGCGGTTTCGTCGCCCCACTGCACGCCGCGCGGGGCGAGCACGGTGTAGACCACCGTTTTCTGCGCCAGCAGGCCGAGGGAGTGCGGCAGCGCGATGCCGTCGCCGAGCATGGTGCTGACGATAGCTTCACGCTCAACAACCGAATCCAGAAACTCCGCGCCGACAAAGCCTTCGGCCTCAAGCTGTTCACACAGCTCGCGGAAGAGCGTCTGCTGATCGATAGGCTTGTCGATAATGCGGAAATGGGCCGCGTCGAAGTATTTATCCAGCATCCACGGGCGGGTGCGGTCCACCAGCACCAGCTTGCCAATCTGCTCTAACTGGTAGTCGGTCGGGAACGGGGCGATCATCACCACCGGTTTTGACTTTTCGCTGACGCGGGCGGTCGCGATCACAAAGTCTTCGCTAATGGTTTCTGCCAGCTCGTACTCGCGCAGGGTGAGCGTGCGCGTCACCTCAATCTGCGGGTATTTACGCTGCAGTACCGCCTCAATCATGCGGACCATGGCATTACCGGCGTCGCATACCAGCAGCACGCGCGGCTGACGCTGGTAGCCGATGTTGTAGTGGCGCTCAAGCCCGACGCCAATATGCAGCACCAGGAAGCCAATCTCGTTTTCGCTGATCACATACGGCGTGTATTTGCCCCAGCTCGACACCGCCGCCAGCGTCATGTCCCACGCCATCGGGTAGTGCTGCTTGATGTTATCCAGCAGCGGATTGGGGATCATGATTTGATACCGCACGCGGGTGATCATGGTTTTGATGTGCGTGAGCAGATCCGCGTGCAGCTGCGCGTCGCTGAGCAGATTGTAGTTATAGTGAGTGTTGATATAGCGCAGGATGTAGTTGACCAGCGCCTCGTCGTCGTCAGCGTTAATGGCACTGGGCGCGATCTCCTGGATCTGCCGCGCCGCAATGTGCACGCACAGCCAGCTCTCCTCCGACGGCGAAAGCGCCTTGCCCGCCAGCTGCTGGATGGTCACCGCGATATCCTTCGCCGCCTCGCGCACGTTCTCTTCCACGTCTTCGGCATGGAATTCCGGCAGCGGGTAACCTTCGCTGATGCGACGTACCGACACCGCGCAGTACAGGCGCAGGAACAGCTCGCCTTCATCGGTCAGGCGAATGTGGTGACGGGTCAAGGCGTCGTGCAGCACCGGCACCATCTGCTCCGCCACACCCGCATTCAGCGCCACGTCGGTTACCAGCGGGTTCAGGCTGTCCTGCTGCGCCAGCTCCCAGAGCAGATCGGTCAGGCAGGCGCGGGTCGACATCTCGCTGCCAAACAGCTTCATGCCGTGGCGCGGACGGGTTTCCAGCGTCAGGTTGTAGCGATGAAACCACTCGCGCACCTCCGCCATATCGCTTTGCAGCGTGGCGCGGCTGACGAACCACTCGTCCGCCAGATCCTCCAGCTTAAGCGAAAACGCCGAGGTCAGAAAACGCACCACCAGATAATGCACGCGCTCCGGCCCGGTCCGCGGGATACGCAGCGCGCGCGGGTGGGATGCCTGAAGCTGCTGATAGCGCTCGGCGTCCTCAATTTTGAGCTGGTAGCCGTTGCCCCGGCTCAGGATGAACTGCGCGCCGTGGCTGGCCAGCAGCGCGTTCAGGGCGGTGATGTCCGCACGGACGGTTCGCGTGGAGACCGACAGCCGCTGCGCCAGCTCGTCCTGCGGCAGCGTCTCGTTTTGCAACAGGTCGAAAAGTTGCGCCAAACGTTGGTTCGGAAATCGCACGTCGTTGTCCTCTTACGGCTTAAGGTGAAATGACCATCTGGGATGGGCTGCCGACCGGGGTATAGTCTGGCTCAAAGCTCAATTTCCCGTCCTGCGCCACGCGGAAGCGGGTAATGTTGTCGCTGCGCTGGTTCATGACGTACAGCCAGCGCCCCTGTTTATCGAGCGTCAGGGTGCGCGGGTAGTCACCGCGCGTCCACACATCGTCCTGATGCGTCAGCGTGCCCTCCGCCGTTACGGTAAAGTGCCCGATGCTGTTATGCAAACGGTTAGCCACATACAGCTGCTTACCGTCGGCGCTTAATACGAACCCGGCAGCAAAGCTGGTGCCTTTGTAACCTTCCGGCAGGGCAGAAACCGTTTTACCCTCTTTCAGGGTGCCGTTGGTATTCACGGTATACCGGGTGAGCGTAGACGCCTCTTCGTTAATCAGCCACAGGGCATCGCCCTTCGGCGTAAAGACAAAGTGGCGCGGCCCGGCGCCTTTCGAGGAGGCGCTGATAAACGGCGGATCGTTCGGCGTCAGCTTTCCTGTCCGATCGTCAAAGCGGTACTGATAGATGCGATCCAGCCCCAGATCGGTGGAAAACACGTATTTCCCGCTCGGATCGGCGGCGATCATATGCGCATGGGGGCCGTTATGATCGCTGATCGCGAAGCTGCCCTCCGCAGCGGCTTCCGGCTTCGCCGCGCCCGGTTCGCCTTGATCCTGATGTGTGTCCGTGGCGTCACCCAGGCTGCCGTCTGCGTTAACGGGCAGCACCGCGACGGTTCCGCTGACATAGTTCGCCACCAGCAGATGCTGGCCGTTCGGCGTCAGGGAGAGATACACCGGCCCGGCACCGCCGGAGGCCACCTGACTGAGCTCGCTCAGCTCACCGTTATCGCCGACGCGCAGCGCCTGCACCACGCCCTGCTCCACTTCGCTTGCCAGATACAGCGTTTTGCCGTCCTGTGAAAGGGTCAGCTGCGCCGCATTGGGCAGTTTGCTTACCCGCGTTTTATCGTTCAGCGCGCCGGTTTGCGGGTTAACAGTAAAACGGTACAGCCCTTCACCGTTTGGATTATAGGTACCCACCCAGGCGTATTGCGTCTGGGCGACAGCGGCGGTGGCGAACATTGAGAGTGAAGCGACAAGCAAGGTACGGGTGTGCATGGTGGCTCCTGTATAGGTGTGAGTTCTACTTCACCAGCTTCTTCGTCATCGCCAGCAGGGTACGCACATCTTCCGGACGCGTATCGCCGCTGGCTTTGTCGATAATCGAGCTGTAGATATGCGGGATGATTTTGCTCACGCCCGCGTCGAGGGCGATCTGCAGGATCTCCTCATAGTTTTCCAGATCGATACCTCCTGTCGGCTCCAGCCAGAAGTCGTGACGGGCGCAGGCTTCCGCCACCGCTTTGTACTCGTCACGGCACTTCAGGCCGCCCATCGGGAAGTATTTGATAGAGCTGCCGCCGAAATCTTTCAGCAGAGCAATCGCCGTTTCCACCGGCACAATGCCGTCCGGTGCCGCGCTGCTCAACGGGCCGGTGGAAATTTTCACCATCCCGACGGTACCGGTCGGAGAGACCAGACCGTTGACCACGGAGTCATTTTGCCCCAGCAGCGCGCGGCTGGTGGCCACGCCGGTAAAGACCTGGTTAACGTGCTGCGGCTGCACCTGGCGGGAGATCTCGCTCACCATCGCCGACTGGTTCGGATCGCCCGCGCCCAGGCCAACGGAGAGCGCGTTATCAATCAGCTTCGCGTATTCGCGCATATCCGCGACCGCGCTCGCCACGTCCGGGTAATTTTTGGAGAGCACGCCCACCAGCACGTGGCCTTCCGCCGCCTCGTAGATGGCGCTGGCGTTGGCCTTTGAGCCAGCCAGCACGTTCAGACAGACGCGGTCACGGTAAAAGTTGGGGGTCAGTTTCATGCGTTTTTCTCCTGTCCTAATACTTCACTAATGCGGCGGTACACAATGTTCAGCTGGTCAGCGTTTACGCTGCGCACGTCCGCTTCGATAATCCCTTCGTTGGCCTTGTAGCCACGGAAGTAAATGGCGTACTCGCCCTGCTTGAGCTTCGCCACCAGGTCCCCCGTGCCGACGCCGGTGGTGGCTTCGTCAAACTTAATCTCGGTGCGGGCGATGTCGCGTCCGGCGCTGTCCCAGACCACGCGCGCGGTCACACCGTTCAGGGTGTTGAGCGCCTCGATAAACGGCGTCATTTTCGCCACCATCTCGGCACCGCTCTCTTTGGTGGCCGTCAGATAGTGTTCGATGGCGCAGGTCAGGCCAAGAATGCCCTCTTTACCCACCTTCATGGCGCGGCCAATCCCCGCCGTCTGGCGCTTCACCCACTCAACGTACTGGGTCTTGCCGATCACCAGCCCGCTGGTGGGGCCTTCGATCGCCTTCGCACCGCTGTAGATCACCAGGTCCGCGCCGGCGCGGTAGTACGCGTGCAGATCTTCTTCCGCCGCGGCATCGACGATGAGCGGCAAGTCGTGTTTACGTGCGACAACCGCCGCCTGCTCGACGCTGAGCATGCTTTTCTGCACGCAGTGGTGAGATTTGATGTACATGATCGCCGCCGTGCGCGGGGTAATCGCCGCCGCCAGCTGATCGGCGGAACATTCGTTGGCGTAGCCCGCTTCCACCAGCCTGCCGCCGCCAAGCGCCACCATGGTGCCCACCGGCGCGCCAAAATTCACGTTGTGGCCTTTCGGCAGGACGATCTCGTTGTTCTCAATCGGGGTGACGTGCAGGTTTTCCAGCAGCCAGTCGCTGTCTTTCACCAGCACAGCGGCCACGGACTGGGCAATGCCCGCCGACGCGCAGGAGACCACCGTCGCCCCTTCCACGTCCAGCAGCTTCGCGATGTATTCCCCGGTTTTATTGACCAGATCCTTCATCTCGAAATAGTGATTCATGCCGTCCATCGCCGCCTGTACCACCTCCGGGCGCGGCGTGGAGACGCCCAGCGCCGTCATGCGGCCAGAGGTGTTGATAACCTGCTTTAAGTTGTACTTCTCATAAATCGAAGGCATGTTCCGTGCTCCCTTGTTCGGTCATGTAGCCCTTGCCCGCGCGGATCGCGGCAAGCGGCACCAGTATGTATTCAGCCTGCAGGCTGTCGTTTTCGGCATCCGTCAGCACCGTCGGCTGACGTTTAATGGTGAACAGCGTCAGGTCGGCGTCGAGACCCGGCTGAATGCGGCCTTTGCGCGTCAGGCGCAGGCCGTCGGCGGCGTTCGCCGTGACGCAGTCAATCACCTGCGGCAATGACATGCCGATGGCGAGGAATTTCGACATCACGCTTGCCAGCGAGCCGACCGGGCCGTTGATGCGGTTGCGACAGTAGATGTCCGAGCTGATGGTGTGCGGCAGGATGCCCATCGCGATGGCGCGTTTCGCCACCTCAAAGCTGAAGCTCGCCGTGCCGTGGCCGACATCCAGACGCACGCCGCGCTTCAGCGCAGACGTAATGGAGGCGCGCAGCTCGCCGGAGGGCGTCAGAATGCGGTTAGGCTTGCCGTTGTAGCAGTGGGTGATGATGTCGCCAGAGCTCAGCAGCTCGGCAATTTCGTCGAGGTTCGGCGGGTTGTTGCCAATGTGCACCATCAGCGGCAGGTCGCCGTTCTCTTTCTGAATGGCTTTGGCGCGCGCCAGCGGCGTGATGCCGTTGTCACCGACCACGCTACTGCTCATGCGCGCCTTCAGGCCGACGATAAAATCAGGATGGCGTTTCACCGCCTCTTTCACCGCGTCGGCGTCAATATTGGCCATGTTGGCCAGCTCGTTCTGGGCAATCAGCCCCACGCGGGAGATGTTCAGCAGGGCAAAGACCTCGGTGGAGGCCTTGCGGGTAATCGCGTAGAAATCGTCCACGTCGTCGGCCCCGGTGCTGCCCGCGTCCACCACGGTGGTCACGCCGGTGGCAATGCCGACGCTGTCCGGCTCGTCGTGGTAAATCGGGGAGTTCGGGTAGCAGTGTACGTGGGAGTCAATCCAGCCTGCGCTGACGAACACGTCGCCGTTAAGCTCCACCGTCTTGCGGGCGGGAGCGTCTATGTCGCCCGTCGCGGCGATCTTCCCGTCCTGAATGGCGATATCGGTCAGGGTATCGTCGGCGAGGCGCGCACGGCGCAGGAGTAAATCAAACATGAGGATCTCCTGAAAAGGCAGGCGCCGGAGCGCCCGCGGGTATTAAAGGGCAACCGGGAACAGCCAGCCCAGAATCATTGCGCCGAGGATAGCGCCACCGGTAATCGGCTTCTGCCAGATGTAGAACAGCAGCGCACCCACCAGCGAGCCAACGCCAATCGGAATGGAGGCGGTCATGGCGCTGAGGATAATCAACGGTCCGAGGAAGCGGCCGGAAGCGTTGCCCGCGCCCATCATCACGTCTGCGCCGTAGGTGGAGTTGCTCTGGTTGATGGTGAACTTACGCGCCAGGATGATGACGTAGCCAATCGCAAGGCCAATCACCAGGCCGGTGATCAGCGCGGCAATGAAGTTGGTCACCGGGAACATGATCCCCGCGCCCAGCAGCAGCGCCGGAACCCCGAGGCCCACGCCGGTCTGGATCGCCCCGCCGATATCAAGAATACCGACCAGCGAGCCTTCGATAATACGGGCGAACAGGAAGCTCGCGCCGAACGCCGCCACCGCGCCGTAAACGCCGGTATCAATCCCCGCTTTCAGCATCGCCACGAAGGCCACTTCGTTAAACGCGCCGATGCCGTAGAGGTAGTACATGTGCGTCCCGGCAAACACGCCGGAGGAGAGCAGGCCAACGAAGATCGGGAACGACCAGTCGGCATACCAAAAACCTTTATTCTGTTCCATGTCGAGGCTCCTGTTATTTACCGCTGAGCGAGTTGTGGATCATGTCGAGCCAGTTCGGCACGGTCAGATGGAAGGATTCGATCATCTTCATGTCGAAGCCGCGGAAGAAGCCGCTCAGCACGAACAGCAGCACGATCGCCGCCATCATCACTTTGGTGACGTGGTTCCAGCCGCTCTCTTCCACGCCTTTACCGATCAGGATCCCCAGCACCAGGCCCGGTACGGCGTTGCCCATAATCAGCTGCGCCGCGCCGCCAAAGATGGTGGCCCAGAAGCCCGATTTTTTACCCGCGTCGATGGCCGCCAGCCAGAAGATCACCGGCATCACGGTGTTGACCAGCAGGTTCGCGGCAGGCACCAGCACCTTCACGGCGGTGACCTGAAGCGCAGCGGGCACGGAGGAGGCGGTCAGGTTAAGGAAGGTCACGACGATCATGCCGATCACGCCGCAGGCAATCGCCATTTTGCGCGGATCGTGCAGCGTTTCGCCGACGTTACGGTTTTTGATCATCAGCGCGGCAGCACCCCAGTTCGGGATGATGCGGTGGTCAACGTCCTGTGTGAAAGCCCCTGCGGCCACGGAAGAGGCCCAGGCGTTAAAGAAGAAGCCTAACCCAAAGGAGAAGTGGGACGCCGGATCCCCTTCGCAGGAGTTCAGTTCCCCCAACGTACGAAACGCGCCCATACCCTGAGTGGTAGGCGCATGAAACATGCGTGCAGCCCCGGCCCCGACACCGACGCCTACCAGGCCGCCGATGATGAGCGATTTTATTAATATAATTAAGAACATCAGTCTGCCCTTTTATGAATAATCAGCGTTGCGTGACGAAATCCACCTGGTCGAGATTGATGGCTGTCACGTTGACGGTCACATCCAGCTCCACGCTGTAGGTGCGTCTTTCCCGGCGCAGAAAGAAGAACAGAAACGCTTCTTTTCGCACCGCTTCTTGCGCCTGAACGACCTGCACATCCTGTGGCTCAATACGCAGTAAGATATGCGGTGAGGCTTTCATCACCGCGGCCTGAACGTGGTTGAGCGCGTCGGCAAAGGCGCGCGCTTTGGCGTCGCCCTTCCCCTTCACTCTCACCGTGGTTGTGAACTGTTCTTTCATGCTTATGCGCCGTATTTTTTCTGCCACGCCTGTACCAGACGCTCGCCCAGCTCTTCTTTATCCATAAAGCCAAAGCCCAGCACGTTGCAGCCTTCGTTGATGGCGGTGACGCCTTCATCCACGGAACGCATGCCGTATTTGGCTTTGTAGCCATATTTGGTCTGGGCGGTGATGGCACCCGCGCCGCCGCTGCCGCAGAAGGAGATGCCGAAGGTGGCGTTTTCCGCTTTCATTACGTCGCCGAGCTTCATGTCTGCCGCCATGCCCGGTACGACAACCGCGCGTCCACCTGCTTTTTCCACACCGGCCGCCACCTTCTGACCTTTACCCAGGCGATCGCCAATCACGACTGTAATCTGTTCCATGTGTTGCTCCTTAAAGGTTGTCTTTCGCGACTTCAAAGTGAACGGAGAGCAGCCAGGCCTCTTCATCTGGAAGGTTGCCAAACTGCGCCACCACTTCACGGGCAAGCCGCATTGAATCCGGTGAAATTTCGTCAAACAGCTCTGCTTCAACCTCCGGCAGCGGCTCGCCGGTCACGGACCGGTGCGCCATGGCGCGCACGTGGGAAGTAAGCATCTGCTCCTGTACCGCATTGGGGATGATGTTGTTCCGGGCCAGCAGGGCATAAACCTGCTGCAGCATGGTGTTCGCGAGCTGTTCTGTTTGCTCTGCCTGTTCCCCAACGTCGTTCATTACCGCTCCGTTAATCACTGGTCTTACCCCGTTAATGGCTCTGGAATAAAACTAACGTTGGGGGGGAATTGTTTGTAGCGAGTTGTTTTCCACTTCGAAGTGGAAAGGGGAGCCGCAGCAGTGATCTGTGCCACATAAATACGGTGAATCTGGATTAATCACGGCATTTGCGTGATGAATATCACGTATTCCAGCGGCAAAACGCGCGCCGGGGAAGCGAAAACGTTCAGGCGTGGTGACGCAAAAATGTGATGGCGATAGGGTTTACTTATTACCGCGCAAAAAAACGGGGGCCACTGGCCCCCGCTGGTTGTTTGTCAGATGCGCGATCGGTTAACGGTATTTCTTGTGATACGTATTACGGGTCGTCACAAACTGCTCGGCCGCCGCCTGGGCTTCCTTCACTTTGCCTTCGTTAGCGAGCTTCAGCGCGCCGTCGATCTGGCCGACCAGCACGTCAAAGCCGTGGCGGTAGTCTTTCATCTCTGCACTGTCTGCCGCTTTGCTTTCCAGTTTAGGAGGCGTCGCTTTTTGTGCGTCCAGCGCCGCTTCACGCATTTTGGTCAGCGCGTCTTTCATTTCCGCCGCATTGTCGGTTTTCTGCACCACCTTCAGGTTTTGCCCGAGGATGCCCATGTCGTCTTCAAGATCGGCAGCAAACGCAGAAGAGCCAAGAACCAGCGTTGAAGCCGCGACGATCGCTAACAGATGTTTACGCATTGCTCACTTCCTTTTTTATTATCAACAAAACGCTATCTCTATTGTCCGGCGATTTTCATTTCCGGGAGTAATACAGAACCACACTGTATATTGCTGCGTGTTTCAATATCGTTACCGACCGTAACGATATTGCGCCACATATCCTTCAGATTGCCAGCGATGGTAATTTCGCTCACCGGATACTGGATTTCGCCGTTTTCAACCCAGAAGCCCGCCGCGCCGCGAGAGTAATCGCCGGTGATGCCGCTGACGCCCTGACCCATCAGCTCGGTCACCACCAGACCGGTGCCCATCTCTTTCAGCATCTGCTCAAAGTTGAGGCCCTGCCCGGCAATGCGCCAGTTGTGAATGCCGCCCGCGTGCCCGGTGCTTTTCAGCCCCAGCTTGCGCGCGGAGTAGTTGGTCAGAAGCCACTGGGTCAGAATGCCGTCTTTCACGATGTCACGACGCTCCGTGCGCACGCCTTCGCTGTCGAACGGCGTGGAGGCCAGGCCTTTCAGCAGGTGCGGATGCTCTTCGATGGTGAGCCATTCCGGCAGGATCTGCTTGCCCAGCGAGTCGAGCAGGAAGGTCGATTTACGGTAAACGGAGCCGCCCGCGATAGCGCCCACCAGATGGCCAAACAGACCGGTCGCCACTTCGTTGGCAAAAATCACCGGGGCTTTCATGGTGGAGAGTTTACGCGGCGACAGGCGAGACAGCGTGCGTTCGGCGCACTCTTTACCCACCCACTCAGGAGACTGCAAATCCCCCAGCGCGCGGCCAATGGTGTAGGCGTAGTCGCGCTCCATGTCACCGTTCTCTTCGGCGATGACGCAGCTGGAGAGCGAGTGGCGGGTAGAGCAGTAGCCCTGCAGCATGCCGTGACTGTTGCCGAAGACTTTGATGCCGTAGTGGCTGTTAAAGCTGCCGCCTTCGGTATTGGTGATGCGCTTGTCGGCCTGCAGGGACGCCTGCTCGGCGCGGGCAGCCAGCTCAATCGCTTCGTCCGGCGTCACTTCCGCCGGATGGAACAGGTCGAGATCCGGCGCGTCAAACGCCAGCAGATCTTTATCCGCCACGCCGGCGTAAGGATCCGGTGAGGTGTAACGGGCGATATCCAGCGCGGCCTGCACCGTACGGGCGATGGCATCCGGACTGAGATCGGTGGATGACGCACTGCCTTTGCGATTCTGGTGATATACCGTGATACCCAGCGCGCCGTCGCTGTTGAATTCAACATTCTCCACTTCGCCATAGCGGGTGCTCACGCTAATGCCGGTGGTTTTGCTGACCGCCACTTCGGCGCCATCTGATTTTTCTGAAGCAAGCATCAGCGCGGTGGAGACGGCTTCTTCCAGAATCTTACGCTGCGCTTCAACTTGTGAGGTTACTTTCATCGCAAATGCCATACTGTAAGAGAGAGTTAACTGAAGTCTAACAGAGAACCGTTTTTCAGTGCGCGTCTTAACTGGTAACATTAGCCTCTTTTTTTAAGGAGCCTGACATGACTAAGCAGCCCGAAGACTGGCTCGACGACGTTCCCGGTGATGACATCGAAGACGAAGATGATGAGATCATCTGGGTCAGTAAAAGTGAAATTAAACGTGACGCCGAAGAGTTAAAACAGCTTGGCGCGGAAATGGTAGAACTGGGTAAAAACGCGCTGGATAAGATCCCGCTCGACCAGGATCTGCGCGATGCCATTGAACTGGCACAGAAAATCAAAAAAGAAGGCCGTCGTCGCCAGCTTCAGCTTATCGGGAAAATGCTGCGTCAGCGCGACGTCGATCCGATCCGCCAGGCGCTGGACAAGCTGAAAAACCGCCACAACCAGCAGGTTGCGCTGTTCCATAAGCTGGAGCAGATCCGCGATCGTCTGATTGAACAGGGTGATGACGCCGTACCGGAAGTGCTGAACCTGTGGCCGGATGCCGACCGCCAGCAGCTGCGATCGCTTATCCGCAACGCGAAGAAAGAGAAAGAAGGGAATAAGCCGCCGAAGTCTGCGCGCCTGATTTTCCAGTATCTGCGCGAGCTGTCTGAGAACGAAAAGTAATCCGTTCCCCTCACCCCGGAGGGGCGAGGGGGAAAAGAACGTAGGCCCGGTAAGCGCTAGCGCCACCGGGCTTTTTTTTACGCCTCGGCGGCCGCTTCCGCTTTCTTCGCCAGCCCGTCGAGCAGCTTCTGATGGATCCCACCAAAACCGCCGTTGCTCATCACCAGAATATGGTCGCCGGGCTGAGCGGCTTTCACCACCATATCCGCGAGCGTATCCACATCTGCACTCCAGTGTGCCGGCTGAATGCAGGCATCGGCCACTTCCGCCACCTGCCACGGAATATGCTGCGGCTGCAGCAGGAAGACTTCATCAGCACGTCCTAACGACGGCGCGAGATCGTCTTTGCAGATGCCCATCTTCATGGTGTTCGAGCGCGGTTCCAGCACCGCCAGAATGCGCGCGGTACCGCCGACTTTGCCACGCAGGGCGGCAAGCGTCGCCAGAATGGCCGTTGGGTGGTGCGCGAAATCGTCATACACGGTGACGCCGTGGGCTTCACCGCGCAGCTCCAGACGGCGGCGGGCATTGATAAACGTCCCCAGCGCATTGGCCGCATCCGCAGGCTGAACGCCCACGTGACGCGCTGCCGCAATCGCCATCAGGCCGTTGTGCATGTTGTGTTCGCCCACCAGGCCCCACTTCACCTCGCCCACTTTTTCGCCGTCGAGCAGCACTTCCCACTCGGAGGCATCGGCGTTGAGTTTCTTCGCCTGCCAGTGGCCCTGCTCGCCCACCAGCTCCTGCTCGCTCCAGCAGCCCATTGCCAGGGTCTGCTTCAGGTTGATGTCGTTTTCCGGCAGGATGATGCGGCCCTGGCCCGGCACGATGCGCACCAGGTGGTGGAACTGTTTCTGTATGGCTTTCAGGTCGTCAAAAATATCCGCGTGGTCAAACTCAAGGTTATTGAGGATCAGCGTGCGCGGGCAGTAGTGCACGAACTTGGAGCGCTTGTCGAAGAACGCGCAGTCATACTCGTCGGCTTCGATCACAAAGAACGGGCTGTCCCCCAGGCGCGCAGAGACGTCGAAATTACCCGGTACGCCGCCGATGACGAAGCCCGGCTTATAGCCGCAGGCTTCGAGGATCCAGGTCGCCATGCCCGCGGTGGTCGTTTTGCCGTGGGTACCGGCAACGGCAACCACCCAGCGGTCGCGCAGGACGAAGTCATGCAGCCACTGCGGGCCGGACATGAACGGAATATTGCGTTCCAGTACCGCCTCAACGCACGGATTGCCGCGGGTCATGGCGTTGCCAATAATCACCAGGTCCGGCTCGGGATCCAGCTGGCTGGCATCGTAGCCCTGAATAAGAGAGATGCCCTGTTTCTCCAGAAGTGTGCTCATTGGCGGATACACATTGGCGTCCGAACCTGTCACCTCATGGCCCAGCGAGCGCGCCAGCATTGCCAGTCCGCCCATGAAAGTGCCACAAATCCCCAATATATGAATGCGCATACGTCACTATCCTTCTTTAATTTGGCGCACATTTTACTCACATGTTAGCGGCTGTGAAACGCATTTCAGGTAAATCCGTATGTTGCTGGCGCGATTCACCTCTGCGCTACTATTTGAATATTTGTTAAGATTGTTGGGCTTTAGTCGTTTTAGTGAACATACAATCGCTCTACTCACAAAGATGCAGGGAAAGTGTTATGAAAACGTTAGGTGAATTTATTGTCGAAAAGCAGCACGAGTTCTCTCATGCTACCGGTGAACTCACTGCTTTGCTGTCGGCAATAAAGCTGGGCGCTAAGATCATCCACCGTGATATCAACAAGGCCGGTCTGGTCGATATCCTGGGTGCCAGCGGTGCCGAGAACGTTCAGGGCGAGGTTCAACAGAAACTCGATCTGTTCGCAAATGAAAAACTGAAAGCTGCACTGCGCGCGCGCGACATCGTTGCGGGTATCGCCTCCGAAGAAGAAGATGAAATTGTTGTTTTCGAAGGGTGTGAACACGCGAAATACGTTGTTCTGATGGATCCGCTCGACGGCTCCTCCAACATTGATGTTAACGTTTCTGTCGGTACCATTTTCTCCATCTACCGCCGCGTCACGCCTGTTGGCACGCCGGTGACCGAAGAAGATTTCCTGCAGCCGGGCATTAATCAGGTTGCTGCCGGTTACGTCGTCTATGGCTCCTCCACCATGCTGGTCTACACCACCGGTTGCGGCGTACATGCCTTTACGTACGATCCTTCCCTGGGCGTTTTCTGTCTGAGCCAGGAACGCATGCGCTTCCCGGAGAAGGGCAATACCTACTCCATTAACGAAGGTAACTACATCCGCTTCCCGAACGGCGTGAAGAAGTACATCAAATTCTGCCAGGAAGAAGATAAAGCGACGCAGCGCCCGTACACGTCCCGCTATATTGGCTCTCTGGTCGCGGATTTCCACCGTAACCTGCTGAAAGGCGGCATCTACCTCTACCCAAGCACCGCCAGCCACCCGGACGGGAAGCTGCGTCTGCTGTACGAATGCAACCCGATGGCGTTCCTGGCCGAACAGGCGGGCGGTAAGGCGAGCGACGGTAAAGAGCGTATACTGGAGATCGTGCCGGAAAGCCTTCACCAGCGCCGTTCGTTCTTCGTCGGCAACAACCACATGGTTGAAGACGTTGAACGCTTTATCCGCGAGTACCCGGACGCGTAATCCCTCTCTTCAGGGGAGCCGATCCGGCTCCCCTGTTCATTTATATATTTTACCGTATAAGTGTTTATAAAAAACACGCTTTAATATTCGCCATTGCTCCTGCATTATTTCCATAACAGTTTGACAGATATTTCGTGGAGCAGAAACGCAATGAAAAATTATTCCCGTGCTAATACCGGCATTGATTTAAATCTTATCCCTGTATTTATTGAAATCGTCCGCTGCGGCAGCATGGCAAAGGCCTCTTTGCGTCTGGAGATGTCACGCCCTGCGGTGAGTCTGGCATTAAAGCGTTTTAATCAACTCTTTGATGAGCCGTTATTTCTCCGCAAAGGCTTATATCTTGAGCCGACTGAAAAAGCATTAGCCTTAACCAGCTCGCTGGAAATATTAATGGGCGAAATTCACGATAATATTGGGGCGCTTAATTCCGGAAGGAATAAAACCCCGGCACAGAACGTACCGGGGCTGGGTAATATTATGCCGCGTTCTGAGTCGTCACTTTGAATGATGACATAGCTTCCATCAGCTGACGCGACTGCTCCTCAAGGGAGCGGGTCGCGGCGGAGGATTGCTGCACCAGCGCCGCATTCTGCTGCGCGGTTTCATCCATCTGGTTTACCGCAATATTAACCTGCTCAATGCCGCGGCTCTGCTCCTGAGACGCGGTCGCAATCTCACGCATCAGTTTGGTCATGCGCAGCACTTCTGTTGCGATCTCATCCATCGTTTCGCCCGCCTGCTGGGCCAGCTCGCTGCCCTCGTTAACGTGGGTTTGCGAATCACTGATAAGAGAACGAATCTCCTTCGCCGCGTCGGCGCTGCGGCTGGCCAGGTTTCGCACCTCGCCCGCGACGACGGCAAACCCGCGCCCCTGCTCGCCCGCGCGCGCCGCCTCTACGGAGGCGTTAAGCGCCAGAATATTGGTCTGGAAGGCAATGCCGTCGATCACGCTCAGGATGTCGGCGATGCGCGCCGAGCTGCCGGAGATATCGCGCATTTTTTCAATCACGTAGCAGACCATTTCGCTGCCGTGATCGGCCGTGTCGGAGACCGACTTCGCCAGCTGGTGCGCCTGCTCGGCGTTATCGGCGTTGAGCTTCACCGTGGCGGTGATCTGTTCCATGCTGGCCGCCGTCTGCTCCAGCGACGTGGCGGTGGATTCCGTTCGCTCGGCGAGATCCCGGTTCCCCAGCATCAGCTCGCGGCTGCCGGTGTCAATCTGCGCGCTGGCATCGCGTACCCGCAGAACCGAGTTCATCAGCGACTGACGCATCTCCTCAATGACCGCGTTAAGGCGGTTAAACTCCTGGCTCGCGGGCGCGGCCAGCGTATGGGTTAAATCGCCCGCCGCCACGTTCTCCAGCTGAGCAATCGACGCCGAGAGCGGCTTGAGCAGCATATGGCGCAGCGCCAGCCAGGCCAGCACGATAATGCCCGCCGTCAGCAGCGCGGCGACGATAATCAGGATCAGGACGCGGTTTTTGCTCGCCTGCACGGCGCTCACTTCCGCCTGACCTCGCGCTTCGCTCCATTTCTGAAACGCCTGCATGTCGTTATCAAACGCTGACGCCAGCGGGATCAGCGTCTTCTCCAGCAGGTCGTAATACCCGTCCGCGCTCTGGTCATTGAGGGTTTTCAGCATCGGGTTGATCCCCTGCTGGTTATACGCCGCCAGGCTGGCTGCCACTTTATCGAGCAGCTGCTGCCCCTGCTCGTCAGCCACGCCGCCGTCGATCACGCCCTTCAGCGTTTTCTGGGCCAGGGCGACTTCCTGATTGATGTTTTTTACCGCGCTGGCCGCATCGTCCAGCATGCCGATTTCCATCATGCGGACGGCCTGTCCCGCTTCATTGCGCGCGCGCAGGATCAGCGTATAGCCTGAATTAAGCTGCACCATCTGCTCACCCTGAAGGTGATTAATGCGCTGCAGCGAAGAAGAACTCTGTGTGAGGGCATAAATGCCAATGCCGCTGACAATCAGCAGCAGAAGGGTCATAACGGCCAGTAAAGAGAGCAAGCCGGTACGAATCGATAGCGTTTTCAGCATGATATTATTTCCGGTAGCGAGATATTTCTGGGCATAAAAAAAGAGTATCGGCCGCTACCGGAAAATGTTTAGACTTTCAGCATGTTATCGCTCTGTTACCGATGTGTTCACACGGGTAACAGGCGAGCTTTGGCGGTTCTCCCAGAGCACCGTCAGGCCGCGCTGCAGGGCAATAAAAATAAACAGCAGAATGCCGATGGCGATCTTCGTCCACCAGGAGCTGAGCGTGCCGTCAAAGTTGATATAGGTCTGGATCAGCCCCTGAATCGCCACGCCGAACAGCGTCCCTAGCACCGTACCCACGCCGCCGCTGAGCAGCGTGCCGCCGATGACCACAGAAGCAATCGCATCCAGCTCCACGCCAACGCCTGCAAGGGCATAGCCCGCCTGGGTATACACCGAGAAGACGATCCCCGCCAGCGTCGCCAGGCCGGTCGAGAGCATATAAATGCGGATGGTGGTGCTGCGGGTCGAGATCCCCATCAGGTTGGCCGACGTGGCGTTGCCGCCAATAGCGTAAACCTGATTGCCAAACCGGGTACGGTGGGCGAGGAAGATGCCGATCACCACCACGCCCAGCATCAGCAGCCCCATCGCGCTCAGGCGGCCGCCGCCGGGAATTTTCCACGCCAGGCTGGAGAGCGTGTCGTACACCGGATGGTTAATGGGAATCGACTCTTCCGACACCAGGTAGCTCACCCCGCGCAGGAAGAACATCCCCGCGAGGGTAATGATAAATGCCGGAATTTTTAACGCGTCGATCAGCAGCCCCATAAAGGCGCCAAACGCGCAGCCCATCACCAGCACCAGCGGGAACGCCAGCAGCGGTGAGATGCCCCAGAAGCCGATCGCTTTCGCGAGGAACACGCCCGTAAACGCGATCACCGAGCCGACGGAGAGGTCGATCCCGCCGGAGAGGATCACAAAGGTCATGCCGACGGCGATGATGCCTAAAAAGGCGTTATCGGTCAGGATATTGCAGATCACGCGCGTCGAGGCAAACCCCGGGAACTGGGTCAGGCAGTAGAGATACCCCAGCACAAACACGCCCAGCGTGATCATTAACGGTAAATTACGTTTTATCATGGCCACGGATCCCCTTAAGGATGCTGACAAAGCGCGGCGACTGGACGATCAGCACGCAGAGCACGACCACCGCTTTCACCACCTGGTTGAGTTCCGGCTGGAATCCCGAAAGCAGGATCCCGGTGTTCATGCCCTGAATGATCAGCGCGCCGATCGCCGAGAGCAGCAGGTTAAAGCGCCCGCCCATCAGCGACCCGCCGCCGATGACCACCGCCAGGATCGCATCCAGCTCCAGCCAGAGCCCGGCGTTGTTGGCATCGGCTCCGCGAATATCCGCCGCGACGATCACGCCGGCGATGGCAGCGCAAATACCGCTCAGCACGTAGGTCAGCATCACCATCAGCCGCGTGTTAACCCCGGCGTTGCGCGCGGCGCGGATGTTGATCCCGACGGCCTCAATGAACATGCCCAGCGCCGTTTTGCGGGTGAAAAGCCAGAACACCACGAGCGTCACCAGGGCAATCATCACCGGCGTCGGGAAGAACAGAAGGTTGCCGCTGCCGAGCCACGCCAGGCTCGGCGAGTTAAAGGTGACAATCTGTCCGGAGGTAATCAGCTGCGCGACGCCGCGCCCGGCCACCATTAAAATGAGCGTGGCGACAAAGGGCTGGATTTTCAGCACCGCCACCAGAATGCCGTTCCATAATCCGGCCAGCACGCCAGTGCCTAAGGCTGCCAGCAGGACCACCGGCAGGCTATGCCCGGCCACGGTCATGGAGGCTGCCGTGGCCCCGGCGATAGCCATCACCGCGCCGACGGAGAGATCAATCCCGCCGGTGGCGATGACCAGCGTCATCCCGATGGCCAGCAGCGCCACGGGCGCGGCGCGGTTTAAAATGTCTATCGGGCTGCCAAACAGGCGGCCATCCTGCACGATAATCTGGAAGAAATGCGGCGCGACCAGGCTATCCACCAGTAAAACCACCAGCAGCGCCGCGATTTGCGGCGTGCCGGTCGGCCAGCTGAAGCGGCGCTTTGACTCACCGGTTTGCGAAAGCGAACGGGACATCACGATTCACTCCTTATGCCGCGATGGCATTCATGATCGCCGGAACGGACAGCTTATCCAGCGGGATCTCTGCCACCTGTTTACGATCGCGCATGATGATGACGCGATCGGCATAGCCCACCAGCTCTTCCAGCTCGGACGAAATGACCAGCAGGGCCAGACCGTCTGCGCACAGGGTTTCGATAAGCCGGATAATTTCGGCGTGCGCCCCTACGTCAATGCCGCGGGTCGGTTCGTCGAGGATCAGGAACTGGGGTTTGGTCAGCAACCAGCGGGAGAGCAGCACTTTCTGCTGGTTACCACCGGAGAGGAACTCGATGGGCTGTTCCGCGCTCGGGGTGCGGATGCCGAGCTGGCGGATAAAGCGCTCAGCAATGGCGTTCTGCTCTTTGCGTGGGATCGGCCGCAGCCAGCCGCGCTGCGCCTGAAGCGCCAGAATGATATTTTCCCGCACCGAGGCGGCGGCAATAATGCCGTCCGTTTTCCTGTCTTCCGGGCAGAAGCCCACACCCAGACAGGAGGCCTGATGCGGCGATCGCAGGGTTTGCGGTTTGCCCTTGATCAGCGCGCTGCCGCTGTCGGCGGGCTTGATCCCGAAGATCACCTCGGCGGTCTCGGTACGCCCCGAGCCCAGCAGGCCCGCCAGCCCGACAATTTCGCCCGGCCGCACCTCAAGGTTAAATGGCGAGATGACCCCTTTTTTGCCGTAATCGCTGAACGCGGCGACCGGCTTCTCGCTCAGCAGCGTGCGGCCCGCGCGCTGAAGGGCGTTGGTCTCCAGCTCGCGGCCCAGCATCATTTTGACCAGCTCGATCTGCGGCAGCTCGCGGGTTTCACGGCAGCCGACAAAGCTGCCGTTGCGCAGCACCGTAATGCGGTCGCTCACCTCGTACACCTGATCGAGGAAGTGGGTAACGAAGATCAGGCTGACGCCCTGATCGCGCAGCTGGCGCATCAGGGTAAAGAGCATTTCCACCTCCTGGGTATCGAGGCTGGCGGTGGGTTCGTCGAGGATCAGCACCTTTGCCGAGAGATCGATCGCGCGGCAAATGGCGACGATCTGCTGCATCGCCACGGAAAAGCGGTTCAGCGGCTCGCGGACGTCGAGAGAGAAGCCGTAGGATTCCATCAGCTTTGTCGCCCGCGCCTCCATCTCTTTACGGCGCAGCAGGCCAAAGCGTCGTGGCTCACGGCCAATAAACAGGTTATCCGCCACCGACATATTCGGCAGCAGGTTCACTTCCTGGTATACCGTCCCGATCCCCAACTGCTGGGCATGGGCGGTGTTTTTTGGCGAAATGGCGTTGCCTTCCAGCCAGATGGTGCCACGGTCGGCGTGATAAACGCCGGTCAGAGATTTAATCAGCGTCGATTTTCCCGCGCCGTTTTCCCCCAGCAGCGCCATGATCTCCCCGCGCCGCAGGCTGAAATCAACGTTATCCAGCGCCTTTACGCCGGGGAAGAATTTACTCAAGCCCTCTGTGCGGAGGATTTCCTGGTGTTGTTCAGTGGTCATGGTTTCCCCCTGCATCAAGCCGGATGGCGCTACGCTTATCCGGCCTACAAAAGAGCGTATCGTAGGCCGGGTAAGCGCAGCGTCACCCGGCATGTTCAGACAGGCTTAGTAGCCCATATTTTTCTTCTTCTCTAACTCTTCTTTCGCCGTGTCAGGCAGGTAGAGCGTGGATTTGGTGACCGTCACTTTCTCCGGCATCGTGCCGTCTTTCTTGAATTTCTCCAGCGCGTCGAATGCCGGGCCGGCCATGTTTGGCGTCAGCTCCACGCTGGCGTTGGCTTCGCCGTCGATCATCGCTTTGTAGATATCAGGCACGCCGTCGATAGAGCCGGTGAGGATATCTTTGCCCGGCTTCAGGCCCGCTTCTTTAATTGCCTGAATCGCGCCGATCGCCATGTCATCGTTGTGGGCGTAAACCATGCAGATGTTCTTGCCGTTGTTTTCAGCCTTAATGAAGCTCTCCATCACCTCTTTACCTTTACTGCGGGTAAAGTCGCCGGACTGAGAGCGGATAATCTTGATGTTTGGCGCTTTCGCGATGGCTTCAGCAAAGCCTTTTTTACGGTCGATGGCCACGCTCGCCCCGACGGTGCCCTGCAGTTCAACAACGTTACACGGCTTGCCGTCGACCTGTTTTATCAGCCAGTCGCCAATTAACTGCCCTTCCAGCACGTTGTTGGCCGTCACGGTGGTCATATAGAGAGATTTGTCTTTGACGTCGATGGAACGATCGAGCAGGAAGACCGGGATTTCAGCGTCTTTCGCTTCCTTCAGGACGGGTTCCCAGCCGGTCGCCACGACGGGTGCAATAAAGATGGCATCCACGCCCTGGGCGATAAAGGAGCGCACGGCTTTGATCTGATTCTCTTGTTTTTGCTGACCATCGGCGATTTTCAGGGTAATGCCGCGTTTCTGAGCTTCGCTTTTCGCCACGTTGGTTTCTGCCGCTCGCCAGCCAGATTCAGAGCCGACCTGCGAAAAACCTACGGTTAAGGGAGCGGCCATCGCCATAGACGACATGGCTGCCGAAACTGCTGTGACAAGGAGTAAGCGCTTCCACATATGAACGTCCTCGTAGGATGAGTTATTGTTGGTTAAAAGATGTTCTGCGGAATGACTATAGCCCATGAAATATGTAACGAATTGCGTTACATCACACTTCAGAAAAGTGAATAAAACGTTAATCACAAGTTTGTAATCGCTTTCATTTCTCCATGAAAAATGCGGCTGAGTTTATGGATTTTTCTGTCATGGAATCGGTCTGAAAAGTGGGAAGAACGTGGAGAGAAGGCGAAAACAGGCGGAGACATTCAGCGCGAGTTGGCTATAATACCTGCCACTTGTTTACCATCCATTTTAAAGGACACCGACATGAGCTTACTCAACGTCCCAGCGGGTAAAGAACTGCCAGAAGACATCTACGTAGTTATCGAAATCCCGGCTAACGCAGATCCGATCAAATACGAAGTGGACAAAGAGAGCGGCGCCCTGTTCGTAGACCGCTTCATGTCTACCGCGATGTTCTATCCGTGCAACTACGGTTACATCAACCACACCCTGTCTCTGGACGGTGACCCGGTTGACGTGCTGGTCCCAACGCCATACCCACTGCAGCCAGGCGCAGTGATTCGCTGCCGTCCCGTTGGCGTGCTGAAAATGACCGACGAATCCGGTGAAGATGCGAAGCTGGTTGCGGTACCGCACACCAAGCTGAGCAAAGAGTACGATCACATCAAAGATGTGAACGACCTGCCAGAGCTGCTGAAAGCGCAGATCACTCACTTCTTCGAGCACTACAAAGACCTCGAAAAAGGCAAGTGGGTTAAAGTTGACGGCTGGGACAACGCAGAAGCAGCGAAAGCGGAAATCATCGCCTCTTTCGAACGCGCTGCTAAGAAGTAATTCTTACTGCCAGACACAAAAAACAACGCCACCTTACGGTGGCGTTGTCGTTTTTCAGTACTGGTCTCTGTCTAACCAGTTACCGCTTACGATCCGCGTTAACCCGTCGACTGGACGCTGGTAGACATACATCCACGCGCTTCCGTACGGCGTCTGGATCAACTGGCGTGCGTATTCACCGCCCCTGGTGCGCAAGGCATCAAGTTCGGCAAGCGTCGCGTTATCAATACGATAAACTTCACCCTGTACTGTTCCTTCGCCCGGAACCGCGCCTGGATAGTGGCCCAGGCTGTACAACTGGTAGTTCTCGATATTGTAATTCCCCAGTAGCTGGGCATTGGTCATCCAGTGACTGTTGCCTTGCCTGGTTCGTAAACTGCCGTAGACAAATATTCGCATTGCTAAAACTCAAACTGATAGAGCAGATCAAGTGCCTGGTCTACGCCGGACACTGCTTCCAGATATAGCTTAGGCATCAGGCGATAGCGTAACGTGAGTGTTGCCAGTGAGTCAAAGATCCCCACACCATATTTTACCTGCAGACCCGGCAGTACATAGCCGCTGACCACCACCTGCGAGGAGTCACCCACGCCCTGGGTGTCCAGCGCCAGATTGCTTACGCCGAACGTCTCGCCGATTTTACCCACAACCTGCCCACTTTGTGCAACCCCCAGCCCCACTAACATCGAAGTCATCGCCGCGCTGTCGCTCTGACCGCTGTCGAGACCTTGACCACGCAGCAGGTAAGAAAGGGCTTCCTGCTGGGACATCGCCGGGTCAGAGAAGATCTCCGCCTTCGGTTCGTCGGCGGAACCGGTGACGCGTACCCCGGCAATGACGTCGTTTTCCGTCGCTTCCGGGTTACGAATCGCTTCAATGTTCAGCAAGGGTTGATCCGGTGGACCGGAGAACAGCAGCTCGCCTTTACGGACAATCAGATCCTGACCATAGGCGTGGAATCGCCCTTCAGGGATATTGATCTGCCCGTTCAGGCCAAGCCCTTGTTTATCCTGCGCCACCTTCAGGTCGCCCGTAAGCCTCGCCTTCAGCCCAAACGCATCCAACCGCACGTTATTCCCCACGTGCACGATAAGGTTACTATTAATCGGGATGCCCGCGCTCTTCTGTTCGACCGGTTTCAGATTTTCATTGAGCATAACTTCATCACTTGAGACGCCGACCGCACTTTCCGGCACGTCGTGAACCACGATGCGCGCCCACGGCACGTCGACGCGACCGTCAAGCGTGAAGAGGCTTGGCGTGGCTTCAAAGACCACATCAGGCGAGACGTCCAGTCGCACCATCGGCGGTACGGTGATACGCACCTTACTGCCCTTCGCGGCAATACGGGCGCGCCAGTTGTCGAGCTGGCTCCAGTCCGCGTCGCCGCTCAGGTTGATTTGCCCCTGCTGCGTCAGTACCGATCCGCTCAGCGTCGAGCTCATGCCGTTGAAGTTCATCGCGATCTGGCTGGGCTGCATGTCAAACGGCATAAAGTTGCCGTCAATATCCACGCCGCTGAGGCGCAGCTGGCCGAACAGCTGAGGGCTTTGCGCATTGCCCGCCAGGCGCAGGTTGGCGTTCACCATGCCCTCGGCTTTTTCCCCGCGCGCGAAAATCGGGTTCACCATCGCCAGGTTGAAGTTGCGGATAGTGACGTTGCCGCCCAGATTTCGTCGTCCCTGTGGGTCGGTAATTTGAACCTTGCCGTCAAACTGACCGTTATTGGTGAGACGAATCAGCCAGCCCAGCTCCGCACGGTTGTTATGCAGGTCCGCGCTCAGGTTCAGGGTGTCGAAGGCCACCGGCAGCGGCGCGTCATTCACCTCCTGCGTCACCTTCACGTTACGCCCGGACAGCGTGACGCTGCCCTGCGGCAGCCCCTCTTTGGTGGTGTCCCAGGCGACATCGGCTTTTCCGCTGAAGACGCCGCTGGCCTGGGTAGTATCCGGCATAAACGGTTTCAGCATCGCCAGATCGAAGCGGTTGAGGTTGATCTGCGCGCGTCCTTCCGCGCCCGCGTCGATGGTCTGCGGCACGCACAGTTCCGCATTCGGGTTGGTCCAGCAGTGCGGCCCAATGCTGATCTTCTGCTCGGCGTTGCGGTAGTCCAGCGCGATGGCGCGCGACAGCGCCAGCGGCCCGACCGGCGTGTTGAAACGGGTGTTATCCAGCGTCCCTTTCCAGCGCTCCTCTTTGCGGTCGAAACTGCCGGTCAGGTGAAGCTGGCCGGAGACCGGCTCGCCCTGCACGCGCAGCTGGAGATCGTGCTGCTTTTCGTTCCCTTTGGCGTCCAGGGTCACCAGGTTAATGTTGACGTCCGGCTGAGAAATGCGCTCCACGCGCAGGTTCAGGTTTCCGCCGATCTGGTCAGTGGATTTCACATCCCCTTCCACGCGAACGCGGGCAACGCTCAGCGCCTGCCAGCGCAGGTTATTGGCGGTAATGTCCGCCAGCAGCTGCGGCGCGTCTACCGTGCCGCGCACCTTCAGGAGCCCCTTCGCCGTACCGCCCAGGCCCGGCAGGGCGTTATCCAGATTCGGCGCGTCGATGGTGGCGTCCAGATTGAGATCTTTCACCCCCAGCTCGCCTTTGATATCCGCCGTGTTGCGGCCCAGCGCCACGTGCAGACCCGGGATAACCCACTGCAGGTAGCTGTTGCCTTTCACCGATCCTTCAACGTTTACCTTGTTCTGCTTTACGTTCCCGGTGAGCTTAATCTCCGGCACGTCCATCTGCCACGTGCCGCCGTACAGGCTGCCGCGGGTTTTGATCAGGCCATCCAGCTTCGACGGCCAGTCCGGCACCTCTTTGGCGGTGTTAATGCCCGTCAGCTTCAGCTCACCGCGCCAGCTGATCGCCTGCTGCCAGTCGAGCAGCGCGGTCAACTCCGTTTTGCCTTCCAGCGCCGCGACGGTCAGCTTGTCGAGGTTAACCTGCTGTTCGTTGCCCTTCGCATCCAGGGTGATGTTCGCGGGCGGCACGCCCTGCCCCTTCACTGCGGTGCGGAACGAGAGCGTATAGTCGGTCATCTTGCCGCTCAGCTTCAGCTTCAGGTCATCGGCCTGGTACTGTTTTTCGCCGGTAAATGGCCAGTAAAGCTGCTTGCTGACCACCTCAAGATTGAGCGGCAGCCCGGCTTCCGCCAGCTGGGTTTGCGCACGCAGGACCATGTCTACCGGGCCGGAGAGATTGACCCCGACATCCAGCTTCTCGCGCAGCGCCCCGCCCACTTTGACCTTCACCTTCTCGCCTTTGAGCGGGTCAATGTTCAGGGCGCTATTCAGCGTGATATCCACCGGCCAGTTGTCGCGCAGCAGGGCGTTGCCTGACGCGTTCACCGAGCCCTGATTGGTGTCGATATCCAGCGCGTCGAGCTTCATGTTGCCGTCAATGCTGCTGACTTTCAGCAGCATGTTATAGACCGTCAGGTCGGTATCGCCGGTCAGGCGCAGCTGCTCGCCTTTGAACTCTTCAATATTGAGGTTCAGCGGCAGATGCACATCGGTCATTTCCGGCAGGACAGGCTTCGAGAAGAGGTCTTTCAGCGTTTCGCCCAGCGGCTTCTCTTCCGGCTGCGGGTTCTGGATCTTCGGCTCGACGATCTCTTCCTGCGCCACGTCGGCCACTTTCGGCAGCGCGATCAGCAAGCCCTGCAGGGTGGTTGGCGTCAGGGTGAGGTTTTTCTCCTGCCAGCGCAGGCCGGAGCTGAAATCCATCACGGACACGGTGGTGTCGTCGATTTTGATATTGACGTTATCAAGCGCCACCCGATAAAGCGCGATAGGGTACGGCGTGGAGAGATTCAGCGGACCGCTGTCCTCTTCCTCTACCGGCGCAGACTTCGGCATTTTCTTCGAATCTATCGCCACGTTGACGTCTTTTAGCGACAAGTCGTTGACGCAGAGCTTGCTGTCACGCAGACAGCCCAGCTTCACCGCCAGGTGAAACTCCCCGGCGTTCACCGCCACGCCCGGCTGCTCATAGCGGATGTTCTTCAGGCGCAGGTCGCGCCAGCCGCCCGTCACCTGGCCAATCTCCAGCCCCGGCACCCAGCGGTTCGCGGCATTAAACAGCAGATGCAGCCCGGTCGTCGTTCCCACCAGAAACGCCACCGTACCGAGCAGCAGCACGATAAAAATCAGCACCCCGAGGCTTATCTTCTTCCATAAACTCATAATTCAGGCCCCAGACCGATGTAAAACTGTAATCCGTGTTCTTCTTTGTCGCCCACCGGCACGGCGAAATCGAGCTTGATGGGCCCGACGGGTGACTGCCAGCGTACGCCGACGCCCGCGCCGGTTTTAAAATCGCTGCGGCGGATATCGCTCACCGCTTCGCCGCCGTCGACGAACATGGCGCCCCACCATTTTCCGCTGACGTTGTACTGGTACTCCAGCGAGCCGGTAGCCAGCTTAGAGGCACCGATCAGCTTGCCGTCATCGTCCTTAGGCGCGATGGATTTGTATTTATAGCCGCGGATGCTGCGATCGCCCCCGGCGAAGAAGCGCAGGTCCGGCGGGACCTTGTCGAAGTCGCCGGTTTCAATCCAACCGAGGTTGCCGCGCACCACAAAGCGGTGTTTGTCATACAGCGTGCGGATCCAGACGTTCTGCGCCTGAATCACCGAGAAATCCACGTCGGAACCCCACATGGTGTTGGAGTAATCGATAGAGTAACGCTGGGAATCGCCCCAGGTCGGCATCAGGCCGCCGCGCGAGCGGGTGCGACTGATCATCACCCCAGGATAGAGCAGCATGGTGGTGTTGGTGACGTTGGCCTGGGTAAAGTGATCCAGGCTCCAGCGCAGGTTGATGGCGCGCTGCCAGCCGCTGGAGAGATCCCAGTAACGCGACACGGCAAGCGTGGTGGAATCGGACTCGGTATCGTTCAGGTCGGTGCGCTTAAAGCCCCCCTGAACCAGGTAATATTGCTCAAGCGGATTTTTCAGCAGCGGCATTTTATAGCTGAAATCGAGCTGCTGTTCCGGGGCGGAAATGCTGGCGCTGGTGGTCAGGCTATGGCCGTAGGAGTTCATCCACGGCTTTTTCCAGGTAGCCTTCACGCGCGGGCCAACGTCCGTCGAATAGCCCACACCGGTTTCAATGGTGTTCTCGGTGCGCGGCGAAACAACGCCGTGCAGCGGCAACACCTTGGTTTTGCGAGACTTATCAAATTCAGGGGCGACAACTACGGAGTTAAACCAGCCGGTGGCAGAGAGCCGTCGGTTCAGCTCTCCCAGGTCGCTCGACTGGTAGTAATCCCCTTTTTTAAAGGGCACGAGGTTTTGCAGGTACTCTTCACGAATTTGCGACCCTTCGAACGTCACGTCGCCAAAGCGGTAGCGTTCTCCGCTGTCGTAGTCGATATCCCAGAAGGCCTGACGTCGCGCCAGCGCAATGCCCAGCTGGCTTTTATTGAACTGGCTGTCAAAGTAGCCCTTACGCAGGGAAACACTGGTCAGCTCTTTTTTGAAGTGGTCGTAGTCACCGTGGTTGAGCACGGTGCCGATTTTCGGCCGCGTGCTGAGCAAGTCGAGGTAATCCCGGTCGGTACGCGCCCCGCCGCGCAGGATGACGTTGGTGCCGCCAATCAGCACCGGCTCGCCCGGCGAAACGCGGGCAATAAGCACCTGGCGCCCCTTCTTTGGGGGCGGGCGGAGATCGAAATCAATGGTGGGTTCGTAATACCCTAGCGCTTTTAGTCCTTCACGGATGGCATCATCGACGCGCGCGCGGAAACGCCGGTCCGGCGTCACCTCATCACTCTGGATGGTCGATAGCTGCGCACGCACGTTTTTTTGTAGCGCCCCGGATAACCCCTCAACCTGCAAACGGACATTCGCCGCGCTGGCAATCCCGCTTGTCAGCAACAGACTGACTAAACATAACTGGCGGATTTTTGTCACGTTTTCTCCTGAATATCCCTGTTTCCACCCTGGAAGCAAATGAAGTGCCGCTCCGCGGCAAAATACGGCCTGTTGGCCAAAAACCCGAATCTCGGGTTGAAAATGGGTGTAACACCCAAATATTTCTTATGATTAAATCTAGACTCATTCAGCGCATTTATTGTGTTCAATTAAACGCGCCGTGACAACCTTAACCGAAACATCGCACCCCGGGAGGCCCCACCGTGAGTTTATTCGACAAAAAGCATCTGGTTTCACAAGCTGATGCATTACCGGGACGCAACACCCCTATGCCTGTGGCGACTTTACACGCCGTCAATGGCCATTCCATGACTAACGTTCCTGATGGCATGGAAATCGCCCTGTTCGCTATGGGCTGCTTCTGGGGCGTTGAGCGCCTCTTCTGGCAGCTGCCTGGCGTTTACAGCACGGCAGCCGGCTACACGGGCGGTTACACGCCGAATCCAACCTACCGCGAAGTCTGCTCCGGCGAAACCGGCCATGCGGAAGCGGTACGCGTAGTGTACGACCCGACGGTAATCAGCTACGAACAGCTCCTGCAGGTCTTCTGGGAAAACCACGACCCGGCGCAGGGCATGCGTCAGGGCAACGACCACGGCACGCAGTACCGCTCGGCTATCTATCCGCTCACCCCTGAGCAGGATGCCGCCGCGCGCGCCAGCCTTGAGCGTTTCCAGCAGGCCATGCGTGAAGCGGGCGATACGCGCGAGGTGACCACGGAAATCACCACCGCGAAACCGTTCTACTACGCCGAGGACGATCACCAGCAGTATCTGCATAAAAACCCGTACGGCTACTGCGGAATCGGAGGTATCGGCGTCTGCCTGCCGCCACAGCTGGCCTGATTATCAGCCGTTAGATCGTCGCCCGTACCGGGCAGCACCCGCTGTCCGGTCTGTTTTATGTAAAAATGTGACCTCTGGCAGATTTACATCTCTTTACGCTATACTAGCCGCTGAAATAATCGGCTCAACGCTACGAGCTGATGTTCAATGTGTTTCCACACAAATGGTATCAACTCCCCTTCTGAGGATCTGGCGAGAAGCCGGATAAACTATGTTAAACAGTATTTTAGTAATACTTTGTCTGATTGCCGTCAGTGCATTTTTCTCGATATCCGAGATCTCGCTGGCCGCGTCCCGTAAAATCAAACTGAAGCTGCTCGCCGACGAGGGCAACATCAACGCCTCTCGCATTCTCAAAATGCAGGAAAACCCCGGTACGTTCTTTACCGTGGTGCAAATTGGTCTGAACGCGGTGGCTATCCTGGGCGGTATCGTGGGCGATGCAGCGTTTTCCCCGGCGTTTTATAGCCTCTTTGCGCAGTACATGTCCGCAGAACTGGCCGAACAGCTGAGCTTTATCCTCTCCTTCTCGCTGGTGACCGGGCTGTTCATCCTCTTCGCCGACCTGACCCCGAAACGCATCGGTATGATTGCGCCAGAAGCCGTGGCTTTGCGTATCATCAACCCGATGCGCTTCTGCCTGTTTGTGTTCCGCCCGCTGGTGTGGTTCTTCAACGGCCTGGCAAACGTCATTTTCCGCATCTTTAAGCTGCCGATGGTGCGTAAAGATGACATCACCTCTGACGACATTTATGCGGTCGTGGAAGCCGGTGCCCTGGCCGGGGTACTGCGTAAGCAGGAACACGAGCTGATTGAGAACGTATTCGAACTGGAATCCCGTACCGTGCCCTCTTCCATGACGGGCCGTGAAAGCATTATCTGGTTCGATTTACATGAAGATGAGCAGAGCCTGAAGAACAAAGTGGCGCAGCATCCGCACTCCAAGTTCCTGGTCTGTAATGAAGATATTGACCACATCATCGGTTACGTCGACTCCAAAGACCTGCTGAACCGCGTGCTGGCGAACCAGAGCCTGGCGCTGAACAGCGGCGTGCAAATCCGCAATACCCTGATTGTGCCGGACACCCTGACGCTCTCCGAAGCGCTGGAAAGCTTCAAAACCGCCGGGGAAGACTTCGCGGTGATCATGAATGAATACGCGCTGGTGGTGGGTATCATCACCCTGAACGACGTCATGACCACGCTGATGGGCGACCTGGTAGGCCAGGGGCTGGAAGAGCAGATTGTTCAGCGTGACGATAATTCATGGCTGATTGATGGCGGCACGCCAATTGAAGACGTGATGCGCGTGCTGGATATCGACGAGTTCCCGCAGTCCGGAAACTACGAGACCATCGGCGGCTTTATGATGTTTATGCTGCGTAAGATCCCGAAACGTACCGACTCGGTGAAGTTCTCCGGCTACAAGTTTGAAGTGGTGGATATTGATAACTACCGCATCGACCAGCTGCTGGTGACGCGCATCGACAACAAACCGACCGTACTGGTGCCGAAGCTGCCGGATGCGGAAGAGAAGGTGTCGGCATAACGTCGGTCCCCACAAACATCAACGGCTCCCATCGGGAGCCGTTTTTTTAACTACTGCATAGCACGTTGGTTAAGCCATCTCAGTTTGCAGACGCATAACCTGACGGTTGACTTCGGACATCACAGACAGGTGCTGTTTGTCCTTCACTTTTGGGACAAGGATTTTGCCCTTATCAAACTCAAAAGCGCCAACATCCTTGATATACAACCGTCCACGGAACAGGATCTTCACGTACTTCGCCACCTGAAGCGGGTTGTAGCGTTGGAAAATTTTCATTCTTGTATCTCCTGCGAATCATACGCTCTTGCGGTGCCACAATCGGCCCGACTGTCCTGAGCGCAAATTTTAATGCCCAATGACTATAGACCAGAACTACGGTGTTACCCAGTGTGCATAAGTTTATTTACCGTTTGATTACAATTATTCAGAATAATCTTTGCAAAGCGTGACTGAGCGCAGTATAAGCCTTCGTTTTTTCATGGATATGTGCGTTCACCCGCAAAGTGGCATCGGGATTGCGGGAAAACCACATTGATCGCACTTATCATTAAAAGCGTATGACCAAGTGGTCGGATCACCTGCAAACAATAAGGAAACGCCATGACCCTACGTACTATCCTTGCAGCAGCCTGCCTGCTGCTGCCCCTGTGGGCTTGTGCTCACAACATTGAAAAAGGACAACGTGTACCGCCAGTCGGCATTGCTGACCGGGGAGAATTGATTCTCGACAATGATAAGTTTAGCTACAAAGCTTGGAATAGCGCGCAGCTCGCGGGCAAAGTGAGAGTTGTACAACATATTGCCGGTCGTACATCTGCAAAAGAGAAAAATGCCAACCTGGTGGAGGCGATCAAGGCGGCAAAATTCCCACACGATCGTTACCAGACCACCACGATCGTGAATACCGATGACGCCATTCCGGGCTCCGGGATGTTTGTGCGTTCAAGCCTTGAGAGCAATAAAAAGCTCTACCCATGGTCGCAGTTTATCGTCGACAGCAACGGCGTCACCCGTAAGGCCTGGCAGCTGGAGGAAGAGAGCTCTGCGATTGTCGTGCTGGATAAGAACGGCCGCGTACAGTGGGTGAAAGACGGGGCGCTGACCCAGGAAGAGGTGCAGCAGGTTGTCGACCTGCTGCATAAGCTGCTGGCTCAATAAAGAGAGACGCGGAAGCCGGGATTGAGGAAGGATTCGCGCGGGGTGTAGTCCAGCGGCTTGCCCTGCCAGTCATGAACATGCGCCCCGGCGGCCGCAGCCACGGCGTGACCAGCCGCAGTATCCCAGACGTTCGTCGGCCCAAAGCGCGGATAGAGCTGCGCCTGTCCTTCCGCCACCAGGCAGAATTTCAGCGATGAGCCAATCGAGGTGGTCTGGTGTTCACCCAGCTGCTGCAGATACTCCTGCAGCTCGCTGTCGCTGTGCGAGCGGCTAATCACCACCAGCGGCGGACGCGCGTCGCGCACCTGGATCTGCTTGCGCACGCCGCACTCTTCTTTCCACGCCTTTCCTTCCGCAGCGCTGTACATCACCTTCATGACCGGCGCGTAGACCACGCCCAGCACCGCTTTACCCTTCTCAATCAGGGCGATATTGACGGTGAATTCACCGTTGCGCTTGATGAACTCTTTTGTCCCGTCCAGGGGGTCCACCAGCCAGTAGCGCTGCCAGTGCTGGCGCTCTTCCCAGCTTTGCGGCGCTTCTTCTGACAGGACGGGGATGTCCGGCGTTAAGGCCTGTAATCCTTTCAGGATCACCTTATGCGCCGCGATATCTGCCGCCGTGACCGGAGAGTCGTCCGCTTTGCTGACAACCTCCATGGGTTTACTACCGTCATACACCTGCATGATGGCATCCCCCGCATCCCGTGCGAGCTGACAAATTTTATCTAGCATTTTCCACCTCTTTGTTAACGCAGTGAGGTTAACTCTTTGTTTTAGTTATATCGTAATGTGAACAATTCCGCTATCTGTGAAGCAATTCCGGTTTCAGGTTGCTTTTTTCTGTCAGGATTCACATTTATGTAAGCAACACGTTATAGATACATACTCTTTTGTGGCCTGGATCGAAAAAAGGACTCTTCTGATGATTAAGTTTAGCGCAACGCTCCTGGCGACGCTGATTGCGGCGAGCGTGCAGGCAGCGACGGTCGATTTACGTATTCTGGAAACGACCGATCTGCACAGCAACATGATGGATTTCGATTACTACAAAGATACCCCGACGGAAAAATTCGGACTGGTACGCACGGCGAGTTTGATCAATGCCGCACGCGGCGAAGTGAAAAATAGCGTGCTGGTCGATAACGGCGATCTGATTCAGGGCAGTCCGCTCGGGGATTACATGGCGACCAGGGGGCTGAAAAAAGGCGAGATCCATCCTGTTTATAAAGCGATGAACACCCTGGACTATACCGTCGGTAACCTCGGCAACCATGAATTCAACTACGGTCTGACATACCTGCATGATGCCCTGGCAGGTGCAAAATTCCCGTACGTTAACGCCAATATCATCGACGTTAAGACCCAAAAGCCGCTTTTTACGCCTTACCTGATTAAAGAGACTGAGGTTGTCGATCAGGACGGGAAAAAACAGACGCTGAAAATCGGCTATATCGGTTTTGTCCCGCCGCAGATCATGACGTGGGATAAGGCCAACCTCGACGGTAAGGTGACCGTTAACGACATCACCGAAACCGCGCGTAAACACGTGCCGGAAATGCGTGAGAAAGGCGCCGAGCTGGTGGTCGTTGTCGCCCATTCCGGCCTCTCCGCCGATCCATACCAGGCCATGGCAGAAAACTCCGTTTACTACCTGAGTGAGATTCCGGGCGTTGATGCAATCCTGTTCGGCCACGCCCACGCGGTCTTCCCGGGCAAAGACTTTGCCAGCATTAAAGGGGCGGATATTGAGAAAGGGACGCTTAACGGCGTGCCGTCGGTGATGCCGGGCATGTGGGGCGACCATCTTGGCGTGGTGGATCTGGTGCTGAATAACGACGGCGGCCGCTGGAAGGTCACGCAGTCAAAAGCCGAAGCGCGCCCAATTTACGACGCGGCGGCGAAAAAATCGCTGGCGGCGGAAGATAAAAAACTGGTCGACGTGCTGAAGCACGATCACGACGCCACGCGCGAATTCGTCAGCAAGCCGATCGGCAAATCCGCCGACAGCATGTACAGCTTCCTGGCGCTGGTGCAGGACGATCCGACCGTCCAGGTGGTTAACATGGCGCAGAAAGCCTATGCCGAACACTTTGTGCAGGGCGATCCGGATCTGGCGAAACTGCCGGTGCTCTCCGCCGCTGCGCCATTCAAAGTGGGCGGACGTAAGAATGACCCGGCAAGCTATGTGGAGGTCGAAAAGGGCCAGCTCACCTTCCGTAATGCCGCCGATCTCTATCTCTACCCGAATACGCTGGTTGTGGTTAAAGCCACCGGGAAAGAGGTAAAAGAGTGGCTGGAGTGTTCTGCCGGACAGTTTAACCAGATTGACCCACACAGCAGCAAGCCGCAGTCGCTGATTAACTGGGACGGCTTCCGCACCTACAACTTCGACGTGATCGACGGCGTGAACTACCAGATTGACGTCACCCAGCCGGCGAAATATGACGGCGAGTGTCAGGCGATCAACCCGCAGGCGGAGCGCATTAAAAACCTGACCTTCAACGGCAAGGCGATCGACCCGAATGCCACTTTCCTGGTGGTGACCAATAACTACCGTGCCTACGGCGGTAAGTTTGCCGGTACGGGAGATGGACACATCGCCTTTGCCTCGCCGGACGAGAACCGCTCTGTGCTGGCGGCGTGGATCAGCGCGGAGTCGAAAAAGGCCGGCGAAATTCATCCGGCGGTGGATAACAACTGGCGTCTGGCGCCGATCCACAGCGATACGCCGCTGGATATCCGCTTTGAAACGTCACCGTCCGAGAAGGCAGCCGCGTTTATTAAGGAGAAGGCGCAGTATCCGATGAAACAGGTCGCGACGGATGATATTGGGTTCGCGATTTATCACCTGGATTTAAGTAAGTAGCGGCGATTGTGCCGGGTGGCGCTTCGGTATGAACCGTGTCGGTTTCACAGTTACGCTTCCCGATACGGCTAGTTCCTGATTATCTCCCAACACGTTGTCATACACTAATACTACGTTGTCAATCACTAAATTTTCGGTAATGTCTTCGGGAGCATTGAAAGAAAGACTGGTAGCGGTAGCTGTAAACTCGTAAGATTGACCGTTTACCATCAGTTCCTTGATAATATTCAGGTTGGTTCCGGCCAGCGTAATAATGGCTCCTGTGCCCACTTCTCCTTCCAGAACAGTGGTGACAGTGGGAATAACCGGTGGCACGATTACTTCAAAATCATTAGATACATTCACGGTATTGGTAGTATATGTAACGCTCAACTGAACTTTTTTAGTTACATCGAAAGTTGAGGGCACAGTTACCATAAGTGAAGTATGCGAACGGTCCGGATTGGGATCGAAAGATACCACTTGATCTCCAAAGTTTACCTTAGTAATCAGGTGCATATTCTTTCCTGTAAGTGTGATCTTATCTCCGATAGTAGCAGAACTTACATCAGCGGTGACACCCGGCACTACCACTTCAAAAGCATCACTCAAAGTAAGTTTGTGTACAGAATTGTAAGTGGCAACGACAGAGATATGCTGTGTCACTTCAAAATTATCGGGCACCGCCACTATCAGCGTGGTTTGCGAACGGTTGGATGGCTCGGTGGTGATGTTGACCACCTGATTGTCAAAAGCCACTTTAGAGATCAGATGCATATTCTGTCCGGTAAAGGTAACCTCGTCACCGATTGCTACGGAATAATCCGTAGCCGGTGGATTGACAGATGTTTCCGGAATTATAATTTCATTGTCACGGGTACATCCGTACAACAAACCTATCAGGCAGAACAAGACTGCCGATAATGCGGTAAATTTATATTGTCTTTTCATTGTCTTTCGTCTTTTTTAGTAACGTTGGTAATACAGGTCGAAAGTAATCGTTGCATTGGCATCATTCGTCGCCTTAACAGCGTCAAAGTCTACATTGACAGAACGAATAATCATAATACCGAATTTATTCTTCTTCAGGTTCTTGAACACAACGACACTACCTGCCTTGTATATATTCGATGCTTCTTTATCCTCTGCTTCTGTTTTCTGACGGCTGCGTACCGAGTTGGAACCTTCCGCATCCATATCGATATTGAATAATGCTTTGGTAATCTCGTCGGTAGGAGATATTTCTTCGATGTTTCCTTCTTTAATGTTTCTAATCAGTTCGCCATATCCTTTGCTTTCCTGAAGTACAAGAAGTTTGGTGACAGTAGAAGTAAACTCACCAAAGTTTTCGTTGACTTCGGCTTCCGTAGAAGAACTCTTCAATGGAGGTAATGGAGTACCGTTACACCAGTAGTTTCTCAAATTAGCCTTTACGTTCTGCGGACCGTTCAATGCAAAGTCATTGTTACTGTTGTGTACCGTTGCAAAATCAATCAGGGCACGGGAATCAACATCTTTCAGAATACAAGTGGTGGAAACCTGTCCGGTAGTTCCGTTAATCATATTACCGAAATCTTCATTGCGGTGTGCGCCCATCTTCAGATTCGGATAGCTGAATACTCTCGGAATAAATACATAACAGTCATTCCGTAGTGTCAGGCTGCCTGTTCCCTCATAATATTTGGCCAGAACATCCACAGTAGCACTCTCCGGCAATTCCGGAACACGGAATACAATGCTGTTGGCAGTCTTCTCAACGAAGTTAGTCACTTTCACTTCATCCCCGAAATGGATGCTTTCAATCAGATTCAGGAAAGTTCCGTTGAGGGTAATCAAACTTCCCTCGGTCACCCGTTCTGCCATTGCGTCAATGGTCGGAATATCTTTAATGATCTCAAAAGCAGGGCCCTCCGGTTGAGTGAACTGCTCTCCGGTAGAGTCAAGATAATAAAGGGAGATAGGAGCAGCATCCGTGATGACGAAAGGAATGGTTGCTACGATTTCTCTTTCGGACTGATAGGAGATAGAAGCCTCTTTATCACCGAAACAAACTTTGGACACGATGTCCAGATTCTCACCCTGTATTTCAATCTGATCCCCCACGTGCGCTTCGGCAGGAACATTCTTCACTTGGGGAACCGGATATACAATCGTAAATGACTGCTCACTTTCCGTCTTTTTTTCTTTTGTACTAAGAACGATTTTCCCGTTTCCGGCATTGGCGGGAACTACAATAACAATCTCCTGTTGAGAGAGCTTATAGCGTATCGTAGCTTCTACGCCACCAATTGTTGCCTTTTGTATATCGCGCAGGAATTCTCCTTTGATAGTGATTTCCTGTCCGAACTTACCGCTTGTCGGGGTGAACTCTATAATTTGAGGATCACCCTGCTCGATGACATCAGTCGATTCTTTTTCGTTGCAACCTGCCAGCGCAGTGAGAACGAAGAAGATGAATAGGCTATAGAATTTATTTTTCATGATTCAGTGTCGTTTAGTATTAATAGTTAGGGTTCTGTGTAATGACGCCCGGATTATTGTCGATTACACTTTGTGGAATCGGCAGTATCAACTGATAATCCTTTAACTTGTTGATCTGTTGGGTGTAGCCTGCATAGAAATCCCATTCGGTTTCCTGAATATGCTTGTTGATTACCTCTATG
>OGZY01000045.1_pt1 | contig 92428 bp, 86 predicted proteins | sample 1576911 | NCBI WGS metagenome assembly OGZY01 (sample SAMEA3541488, study PRJEB24748) | human gut metagenome | biome: human gut; feature: human-associated habitat; material: faeces | place: China | collected 2012 | reverse complement strand
GGAGCTAAGCTGACACCCTGGTTATGGACAGGCGGGACGAAGGAAGTTAGGACCCAGCAGAGATGCAGGTGATCCTGGTAGATACGGGAGGTTCGCTGCCGTAGATGGATGGGTATACACAAGGCCATGTAGAACGAAATACAATGACGTTTTACTTCGTGTACCCAAAACCCTCTATTTTCGTACCAGATACAGAGAAATGTCCATCCTCTTGGCTCATTTATCTGAGATATGAAATTAAAAATTTCTTGAAAAATAAGGAAAAAACACTTGACTAAATAGGGAGGAAATATATAAATGAAACTTCGGTTGAATATAAACGGGGGCAGCATGGAAGATATTGTTGTGTTACAGAATATTTTAAATAATTATGATGTTAGAGTTGATGTTATTCCAAGTATTTCGTATGGAAATGAATTAGGGGCAGAGTTTATACCAGCTCTTTTGATACTGCTTCCAGAGACTACACAATTTATAAATGCTATACTGCCAGCTATAAAAACATATATAGAAGTAAGAAAACCATCAGGTACAAAACATGTTATAGAATTAGCAAATGGCGAGAAAAAAATACATATCATAAATGAAGATGGAAAAGAAATTGATATAGATAAAATAGTAAAAATATGTAACGAGACCCATTTTTTTGAATAGCATATTAGAAATAAGTATAGAATGCATAGGATGATATGAGAGAATTTGACTTATGAAAAGACTTATAATCAGGCCATTCATGGTCTTTAATGGAGAATATGAAGATACAATAAGGAATAGAGAAGGTGTGATTAATACATCGAAACTGATGGAAAAAATACTATTTGATTCGGAGTATTTACATTATGATAGAAATAGAGCTGTTATAATTAATAATGGTCGCCGAACAGACGTATTTAAGCAGTTAAGGACATTTGCAGAAGATATTGATTTGGAAACAGAGATGCTTCTTTTTTATTTCTGTGGGCATGGCTGTCCTGATTATACATCTAATAAGTTGTATCTCGCCATGAAAGATACTGATTTTGATTATGCCTCGGATAATGGGATTGCAGCAGAAACAATTAATGAAATAATTACACAATATCATATACGATATTATGCAATTATATTAGATTGTTGTCATGCGGGTATGCATTCTCTTGGAAGCCCAAATAAGGCGATTTACTCAATTTCGATAAATGATTATTCTGACTCAAAGGGGGCCTTTTTCATTCCTACTATTGATGCAAGTAGCAGTTTTTCAACCGTGGAAATTGAAGGAAAACAGTATTCTCCATTCTCCTACTATTTTTTTAAGACTTTACAAGAAGGTGTCGAGAATCAGTTTAAGCGTGTTTCATTTAAAGAATTATATGATAACGTAAAGATCCATTTTAAAAAGAAACACATAGAGTTACCTCCACCTGATCAAAAGGGTGAATTATTTAATGTTGCAATCTGGGAAAATCTTAAGTATCGTAATGTTGGAAATGGATATATACCAGAAGAAGCAGAGAATACCCTAAATGTTCTTTTGATAAAGAGCGCAATAGAGCATCCAATTAAATTCGATGATTTCGGCATACCGCTTGGCTTATGGGTTTTGAAAGACTATATTGAGAAGTATAGTATGGATATTCGAATTGAAATATATGATGAGAGACTTGAATTGCAGAAAGCTGGAGAAAATAACTATGCCAGAGAGCAGGTTTTGAAAAAATATGATGAGATAATTAAAGAATATGATGTGGTTGGAGTTAGTATGAGTAGTTCTGAGGTGTGTCCTGGAATAAAAAAGCTAAAAATAGCAAAAAAGGAAGGGAAAATAACAACGGCAGGAGGAATCTTTACATCCAGCAATGAAAAATATTTGCTTGAGACTGGAGTGGTAGATTATGTTATTCCAGGAGTGGGAACATCTGCATTACGGAAATTGTTGGAATGGCTCTTAAAGCAGAAACGAATAAAACAAAATAAAGAATCTACGGGAAAAGAATATCAAATTGAAAAGAATAACGAATTATCAGGCGTTGCTACAATAGATAATCTGCAAAGTTTTTTTGTCCCAACAGATGTTGGATTGTCTAATATGTCTTTCGGCACATGGAGTATTATAATAGATCGGTATAAACCGTTTCTTTATGATGATGATTTAAAAGCATATAAGATGGATATTTTCTCAGCTAGAGGCTGTAAAGGAACATGTACATTCTGCTCTGTGCAAAAAGAATGCGGCAGGCAGATAAGTTACCGTTCAGAAACATCTGTAATTGCTGAAGTAAAAAACTTATATAAAAAAGGGTTTACATATTTTTCATTGAAAGATGAAGATTGTTTGAATGATGAAAATCACTTTTTAAAAATAATAAGAAATGTTCAATTTCCGGGTATTAGATTTAAAGTCCGTACCAGAGTAGATCATCTTTTGGATAGGAGAGATTTGCTACAGGAATTAAGTGACTTAGGGGTTATTGAAATCCAATATGGCATAGAATCATTTGATTATATGCTTCTTAATGGAGTGAGTAAGGGCATCAAGAAAAAACAAATAGATAAGATTAAAAAATTTATTATGGCAAATGCAGATTTTAATATAATTGCAAATTGCTCATTTATTTTAGGTCTATCTGGAGAAACCGAAGAGTATTACGATGAGCTTTTTTCTTTTGTTAAGGAAATTTATGACTATTCTGATAAATGCAAACCGAAAATATATATTAATTTTTTGACACCACATCCTCTTTCGTCATCATTTAAGGTCACGAGAAATTATAAGATGATTACAACAGATCTTAATTATTTTACACATAAATTTCCTATAGGCTTTTATGAGCAGGAAGATGGTGTTGGATATACCATAAGGGAAAAGATGATAGATACATATGAAAAGATTATTCGATATACGGACAGCACCAAATTTAATCCTTCATTAAGAGAGGGAATAGGGTATGAACATTTGGAGGCTTTTTTGGTTGGAAATAAGTATATTTTAGATGATCCACAGTTACCAAATTATTGTGAGGGAGAATAGTATATGAACGGTTTTAAAAGGAGCAATGGAAAATTTCTAGTTGATACGGAAAATGTAGATTTTATTATTGAAAATATAAGGGCAAAAGTTGATGATAGATCTTTCGCAATTCCTATGGAAAGAAAGAAAGTTACGCGAATAATTTATAGGATGCCATATTTGAAAGAAAATGAGTCCAGATGGCTTCGAATTTTAATTGGGGATGTAGATTGTCATAATAAAACGGGTGTAACAATTACCTATAAAGTAAAAAATACTACAGAAGGAAAAGAAGTTAAGACCCCTATTTTGAAAGTGGAGGAATTCGATCAGGCTGTAGATTTTTTTGAAGCGTTAGGGTTTCAAAGAACGTCTACACAGGAAAATATACGAACAAAATTGTATGTTACATTTGAAAACGTAAAATATATGATACGGTTTGATATCTGGCCACTTTTAGATGAAGTAACTTTTGTTACCGTTGAGGAGGTAACTCCAACAGATCCACGTACAAAAGAAGCCTTTATAAAGCTTCTAAACATAAGTAAATATGATATCTATAATGGGACAATAGTTGATGTTGATACAACATATAAAGAACGGCTTGGTTTTAGAGCTAGTGATATTTCACAGTTATGTTTTGGATTGGATATTGAGGAACAATATCAAGAAAGTAAAGAATTAATCGAAGATGGAGAAAATCCTAATTTGTTTTATATGTGGTTAAGTAATGAATGGGAGGATGCCAAAAGACTATTTCAAGCATTTAAAAAATCAAAACGTTCACTAGAGAATGCTATAAATCTTTTACTAGAAAATTAACAGATATTATGAATACTCCAATCTGCCTGATGATTGCCGCAGCAAACTTAAAAAGTAAAAGACAGATCCTCCCCCGGTAAGTGCTGGGGGATTTCTTATTTTGTCAAGATACGGATTATTACTTGCTTACGTATTAAGGGACACTCGGCTGCGAAGCCGGAAAGAGACTGTGAGAAAATGAAGAACACCCCTCTGTGGGAAGGCTAGGATTGATGGCTCTCCTGCAGAGGGGTATTTTTTATGCTTTGATATATTTTTGTTTTGAGCTTCTTGGTTTGTCAGGGATGGTACGCTTGATCATACCAATAGCAAGCATTGGCTGCAAGATTTTTTCCCTGAAATACTTTTCTGTTTTGATTTCACAGAAAAGCTGCATCTCAGCCCGTGTTCTTGGCGTTGAGCAATAATCCAGAAGATTATGCAGTTTTTCTGAAGAAAGTTTGATTTCAACTTCGGTAGTGGCTTCGGTACTAACTTCGGTACTGACTTCGGTAGTTGAGGACGAAGTTGGTCCCACAGTTGCTGTCGCAATCTCCGGAAGTGGCACGATAATGCGGAAAACATCCCCTTCAATAAATTCCGGATCTTCGCCAGAATACATTCTTGTATATTTGTAGGTGTTGCGCATACCAGAACCCAGTTCATCAGCAAGGCCAATTTCCCGGAACACTCTGGAAATTGGAGGATTCTTCTGAAATGGGTCAAATGTTGCAAGGTTCAGGACTCCGCAACCGTGGGATAGATTAGCGTTTTCGGTGTATAGTTTATCTTTTTCTATGACTAGCTTCGCCACATATCCGCTTGAAAAATCGCGGTGCATAAGTAGATTCGAGACAATTTCGCGCAGGATATGGTTCCTCGCGCTCACGCTCTGTATTCCCTCCAGGTGGAAGGTATCGTTCAGATGCTTTTCGCCAAAGGAAAAGAGGCGGTCGTAGCTTTCAATCAGATTCGTGATTACAACGTCACGGTCATCATAACGGTCGATATTCTGTACGCGGAAGATGGCATCTGTTTTGTGCTGCGGCAGTACAGACATTATGGTGCTGTCTTTGCCGAAGAGCAGGATGGCTGCCAGAGTAATCCCCTCTTGCTGAGTAAAATCATCAGTAAGAATCAGGCCGGCGCTGCGGAGCAATTCTTCATCTGACATAGATCTCCACGGGTGGTTTTCGCCTCTGACCCTGGTCATTTTTCTGGCTCGTTCCAACAGATCAGAGCGAAGCGCATCAATTCCAAAATGGGTTACCTTATTTACAAAATAAGAGCTATTTTTACGGGCATAGAGACGATACACTTCATCCGCATGGTTTGTGATATCAATATCTGCCTCATGATTGCGGTCATAGATTCGCCCGTTGCACCGACATACCGTGGAACTGACCGGCACACGGATATACAGGATATATTTCCCGTCATGTTCATACTCGATTGGAGTAAGATAGAGCGGGGGATACATTTTATTTTCGTTATTGATAGATGTAATGAAATTTTTCTTCATCTGATCGACGCAGTCCGGCTGTATGCCGAGAATCGTGCCATTATCCTTCACCCCAAGGAAGATATGGCCGCCATCCCGGTTGGAGAAAGAGCAGACGGAGTCATACACATCTTTTGTTATTTCTGTGGTGGATTTTTTAAACTCTACGGTATTATTTTCACCGTTTTGAATCAATGTCAAAAGTTCTTGTGGCAGCTGCATGGGTATTTCACCTTCCTTCTGAATATGTGGGCGATTCCCACACTCGTATTGTAACCGTTGTGGAAAGCTATATCAAGGAGTTTCCGAAATTTTATTTTCTTCAGCAAGCTCTCTTTGTATCCGCCGGTATTCTGCTATCCCTTTCTCATTCGCCGGCCGGACGGCTGGACCATCATCCAGCACATCTTTCCCACAGTCCGGGCAGTGTGGCAGCAGGAAATATGTAATGGCAGGCACGGCAGTGGTATAAGTCATCATTCACATAAATCATCTTCAATCTTTTATGCGTAATCGTCCCCTTCGATACCGCTGCAGTCAATCCTGCCCATACAGTCCCGCCGTGTGTAAATTGGGCATTCCTTCGTCAGCAGCTCATAGTACCGCAGCATACGCATCTTATAATCCAGGATCTCTTTTGGGACATGGAGGCAGGCTGCGGCAGTAAAAAAATCCCTTTGCTCACGCAGGGTCTCTAAAGTTCTGTCATCCTCTAATAGATATTCCGCGACAAAGCGGTTCGCCTCATCCTCCAGTTCGGAGGAATTATCAAATATCCCATAGTCATGGAAGGCGCAGACCTGCTTCCGCTTGTGATGGTTCAGGGCATAATGCCCCCCTGGCATCGTCGATATTGACCGCCAGCCGATCCTGCAGCGTTCCGAGGTGTACAGCGGTGTGTATGGACGCGCTTCCATCTCCTTCTACGCTTTCAATAGCTCGGGCAACAGGGGCATCGCATGCTCCCTGAACAACCTGCAGAAGATCGCGGATGGGGAGCCGCTGGGCGGCAAGAGCCGTGCGGAGGATGACTTCGCGGACGACGAGGAGGATTTCCTGGGATAAAGTACGGAGGGGCGGCTTGCTGCCCCTCTTCCCATACATAACAAATCGGAAAGGAGGACGGTGGGGATGCCGCATGTATTGGAAATCAAGGGCGGGGAGCTTCTCACCCCGCTCAATGTGCTCGACGTCATGGAGGCAGTCGAGGACTATATGGGTACGGACATCCGCCAGTATCTGGAGGAATACCTGCTGGAAGCGGAAAGCGAAGCCGGGGAGATCGCCGGGGAGGAAATTTATGACCACTATAAGCAGGTGCTCATGAATATCAAAGACGAGACAGAAGCAGCTGTCAGGCTGATGGAGAAACCGCGCATGGACCGGAAGGCGATCCGGGTGACGCTGGATATTATTTTGAAGATGATCGAAAGGGAGTATTGAGGATGAAAGCAGGAAGAAGTTTACAGGAAGTCCTGATGGAGCTGGAGCATCAGAATAAAGCGAAGAAGGATTATATCGCCCCGGCGCAGGGCATGAAGCTGGAACGGGACGGCAGGACGTTCCTTATGGGGACGCAGACCCCATTCGCAACGATCCCGTTATTCCACCGCCAGCTGGCATCAGCCCTATCTATACCGATGAAATATTATGACCTGATGCAGAAAGAAAAGCCGGAACTTCTGGCGGAGAACGTGAATGCGTGGCTGGGGACGCGCCAGAACAACTACATGGTCCACTCGATGGATTACGGCACTGGCCCCGTGGCACGGGCGCTGCTGTCCGAGCGGTACAGACGGATCGACAATATGGAGATCGCTTCGGCGGTGCTGCCGCTGTTCGCGGGAAATGACGGATACAGCGTAGAAAGCTACGAAGTGACAGAGCATAGATTGTATCTTAAGATTTTGAACAGGAGATTGGAAATGGAGGTCCGGAAAGGAGATATTGTGCAGGCTGGCGTCATGATTTCCAATTCCGAAGTCGGCCTGGGTGCAGTGTCAGTCCAGCCATTGGTTTATAGATTGGCCTGCCTGAATGGATTAATCGTCTCCGGTTATGGCGAGAGACGGAACCATGTTGGCCGACAGGCGAAGATGACGGAGGACTTTACCCTGTATTCGGATGAGACGCTGCAGGCGGAAGACAGGGCATTCCTGCTGAAGCTGAGGAATACAACAATGGCGGCGATTGAGGAGAACCGTTTTGCACAGGTAGTTGACAGGCTGAAAGAGGCGGCAGGGATCCCAATCAAAGGCAATGTGCAGGAAGCCGTGGAATTGACCGGCAGGGAGTTCGGTATCACGCAGGAGGAGCAGGACGGCATCTTCCGGTATCTGGTGGAAGGCGGCGACCTTTCCCTTTATGGACTTACAAACGCAGTAACGCGGATGAGCCAGGATGTGGATTCCTATGACCGGGCAACGGCGCTGGAATGGATCGGCTGGCAGGTCATGCAGAGGAGGGAGTTATATGTATAAGAAGAAAAATCCCAAGAAGATAAAGAAAACGCTGTGCTGGGACAAACGGAAGAATATCAGTAAGATCCTTCACAGACGGAACGGATAGGGGCAGGCATGAAAGAACTGCATATTGACATTGAAAGCTATTCCTCCGCCGACCTCGGAAAATGCGGCGTATATAAATATGCGGAGGCGGAGGATTTTGAAATCCTTCTTTTTGCGTATTCCGAGGATGGAAAGGAAGTAAAGGTAGTTGATCTGGCAAAGGGGAAGAAAATACCGCATGGTGAAAAAATACACGGCCATGGATAATGCGGTATGCGCGGACGGCCGGTGCCGCGGGATGTTTATGTTTTATGGGGCGAACCGTTCGGGCCGCTTTTCAGGCCGTATTATACAGCTCCAGAATTTGTACCGGAACAGCATGGCAGATCTGGATGAAGCGCGTGCAATTGTCAGAAGCGATGATACTGTCGCACTGGAATTATTATATGACTCCATACCGGATGTTCTTTCGGAACTGGTGAGGACAGCCTTTATCCCCGCTGAAGGGATGAAGTTTATCGTAGCCGATTTTTCAAGCATTGAGGCGAGGGTTCTAAGTTATCTGGCCGGGGAACAGTGGCGGCTGGATGTATTCCGTGAGGGCGGGGATATCTACTGTGCGACCGCCAGTAGGATGTTCGGTGTTCCGGTAGAGAAGCATGGGATGAACGGCGAATTAAGGCAGAAAGGGAAGCAGGCTGAGCTGGCCTGTGGCTACGGCGGGGGCGTCGGGGCTATGAAAGCGATGGGCGCCTTAGAGCTGGGGATAGCGGAGGACGAACTGGACGGCATTGTGAAGGCATGGCGGTCGGCAAGCCCTAAAACCGTCCGGATGTGGTGGGATGTGGATCGCGCGGTGAAGGAAGCGGTAAAAGAAAAAACGACTACCGCGACGCATGGGCTTACCTTTACCTATCAATCCGCTATGCTTTTTATCACGCTGCCTTCCGGGCGGAGGCTGGCCTATGTGAAACCCAGAATTGGGGAGAACAAATTCGGCGGCGAGTCCGTGACTTATATGGGGATCGGCGCGACCAAGAAGTGGGAACGAATCAAGAGGGATTCTGTCTGAGCTGTATCATTGAAATGATACAGTTGATTACAGAACGAGGTCATTTCCAGATTGATGATATAGTAACTAATACGTTAGGAACGCTAATAGGGGCTCTTATTTTTCGTATGTATTCATCTATAATGTTAAAATGCAGACAGTTTTATGCATGAATATGTGCGTTTGTTGTGGCAGGCTGGGCTGCTGGCAGCGGGTGGGTATTGATAGGATATTTTCCGCTCCTTTGCCTATGGGGAAATAAAATCTCCGAGGTTCAGGCCAGGGGCTGACCGTCGGGGATTTAAGAACATTGGTTTCTGACATTGACATACCTCACATTTTGTTTTTATATATCGGCCGACTGCTCCCCTCCCTTATTATTTTACCAGAATACACAAAAACATCAAGTGCACTGTGGCGTATTCACCGTTGTCAGTTTTATCGCTTTAACATTTTTGAGATTACTTTATAATAGCTGCTATTGCTTCTGCCCGGGCAGCATTGATACCTTTTGCCTGGTACACAGAATGAATACTTGTATCTGTACGCGTTTCCGGCGGTAAATATACGAACAACAGGGTCCCCCACTTCACCCAATCATCCCCTCATGAATCCTCCTAAACGCCGTCGGCGACACCTCATACTCCTTCTTAAACGCCCTGAAAAAGCTGGAGTAGTCATTAAACCCGCAGGCGAAACAAGCCTTATTGGCAGGCATGCCCTCCAGAATCAGATTCTTGCCGGTCAAAAGCCGCTGCTGAATCACATATTGGTAGTAAGAGATTCCCATTTTATCCTTAAACATATGGGCCAGGTTGTATTTATCCATGATGAAGGCATCTGAAATGGTGTCCATGGACAAATCCTCCGTGAGATGGTTCTGTATATAGTGCAGGATATCTGTCAGCGGGTTATCTCTTACCCCGCTTTGGGCCGTGCCGGAATCTTCCATGAGGGCCAGGTTATATTCTACCAGCAGGTGCAGGATGAATGCCTTGACCTGTGCATGTCTCAGAGGCTTCTGTTCTCCAAGGGCCTCTTCTAATGAGGTGAAGATGGTGCGGAAGTTGCCCCAGGCAGTGGTGTGGCGCCTGAGAAGATAGTTTTTCATCCCCTTTGCGATAAGAAAGTAGTTCAGGTCCTCATCGATGGAAGCCAGCTGCCGCAGGGCCGGCAGCGATATCCACAGGACGTACCGCTCGTATGGTACGCGGAAATCTGCAAAGATGGGATTATGCATGATATTGGGCGGTATGATTAGCAGGTCATCGTTTTGCAGATGGTAAATCTCATCTCCTATAATGTAATCCACGTGGCCGCTTATAAAGTACAGCAGTTCATAAAATTCATGATAATGGGGTTCTACCGCGGGATAGGTGACGTCCCGGTGGTGGTCCAGCTCAAAATCACTGCTGCGCATATAATGCTTCAGCATTTTTTCGCGGTTGGATGATGTAACCATAAGTCTCCTGCCTCTCAATTCAATATCTTATCTCAACTATTCTTCGGCGCATTGCACAAAATGCATCTGGCTAATTTAGCACATCCGCACAAAGTCTTTCGATTTTCAATCTCAATCTTTCAAGATTTGCAATGTTTTTACCAAATAACTCAATTTTCTTTGAAAGAGTTTGCAATTATAATAGAACTATAACATGGGAAGTGAAAAATGTAAACACTTCATACGGTACCGTACCAGAGTGCGTCCCAGACGCGCATCAGAGCAGGCTCTATGTTAATTCCAGTAAATAACAGGAGAGAGGAACATGAAAAAGAGGAGAGGAATTCTATGCTGCCTTTTGGCGGCATCCATGCTGGTCTCGTTGACCGGCTGCAGTAAAGGGGGCAGCGGAACCCATCTGCTGGTGGCCCATTCCCACAACGAAAACCACCCCGTCCATGTGGCGCTGACTTATATGAAGGATGAGATGGAAAAGAATACGGGGTATACATTTTCCATATATCCCAACGGCCAGCTGGGCGGCAACAGTGATATGATTCAGATGGTGAAAGCCGGCGTACTGGATGTTGCCAAGGTCAGCGCCAGCTCACTGGAACAGTTTAACCCGGCCTATTCCATATTTTCACTGCCTTATGTATTTCAGTCCACGGAACACTATTTTAAGGTGATGGAGGAGAGCCGGGCAGTACAGGAAATTTTCAAATCCACATATGACCAGGGATTTTTTGCCGTTGGATGGTATGATTCAGGAGCCCGTTCCGTCTATACAACCAAGGAGGGGCCGGTGGAGAGTCCGGCGGATCTGAAGGGACTTAAAATCAGAACCCAGGACAGCCCTACTTCCATTGAAATGATACGTAATATGGGAGGGGCGGCCACGCCCATGTCATCCGGAGAAGTTTATACTTCCCTCCAGCAGGGGATTATCGATGGCGCTGAGAATAATGAGACAGTGCTGGTGGACGACGGGCATGGGGAGGTGGCAAAGTCCTATACCTACACCCAGCATCAGTACACGCCGGATATCGTCATCATCTCCACTAAAACCTGGGAATCTATGTCAGAGCAGGACCAGGAGGCGCTGCTCAGAGCCATGGATGAGAGTTTCTGGAAACATGAGGAGAAATGGCAGGAAATTATGGAGCGCAATATCCAGGGGGCAAAGGAACTCGGGGTCCAATTTTATGAAATCGATAAGACGCCGTTTATCCAGGCGGTAAAGTCCCAGCATGATGCATTCTGCGCTGAGAGTGGGGACAATGCCGGATATCTGGCGGATTTTCTGAGCTATGCTGAATAGGGGGTAAGGAAATGAGAAATGTAGTTGACAGTATCATTCGGGTTCTGTGCACAGCCATCATGGGCATCATGGTAGTGGCTGTATGCTGGCAGGTCACCACCCGGTATATTTTAAATAATCCAAGTACAGTGACAGAGGAGGCTCTCCGCTATCTTCTGGTGTGGACCACCATGGTGGGAGCAGCCTATGCCTACGGAAAGAGGAAGCACCTTTCCATTAATATACTTTTGAAAAAAGTCAGTCCGTCCATGCAGAAAATCGTGGATATAGGCGTGCAGTGCCTCGTCATTGTCTTCTGCATCGTGGTAATGGTAATGGGAGGTCTCAGACTTTGCGCCACTGCCGCGGATCAGTCTTCCGCGGCTCTGGGGATTCCCATGCCTTATATCTACAGCTGCCTGCTGGTGGGTGCGGTACTCTTTATCTTCTATGCTCTTATTTTTATCGGGGAGGATGTGAAGGAACTGAGGGATAACCGGGGGCAATTCACAGCAGAACATCCTATTGCGGAACAAAAAAACTCATTACACCTGGCGGATACCCCAAAAAATGAGAATGGGAGGAACGATATATCATGACAATGTCTGTGGTACAAGTTGGTTTAATTTTAATCGGGACATTTTTTCTGCTGCTGGCCCTCAGTGTTCCCGTATCCATAAGTCTTATTGTTTCGTCTGTCCTGACAACGGCCTGTGTCATGGACCTGGATTTGGCTACTTTTGTGGCGAGCCAGAAAATGATTACGGGCGTGGACAGTTTTTCTTTAATTGCCGTTCCTTTCTTTATTTTATGCGGCGTCCTTATGAACTCAGGCGGTATTGCCCAAAAGCTGATTAATTTTGCCAAGCTGTTCGTGGGCTTTATTCCAGGCGGCCTTGCCCACACCAATATCCTGGGCAGCACACTGTTCGGATCCATATCCGGCTCCTCCGTGGCAGCCTCCATTGCAGTGGGAGGCGTAATGATTCCCCTGGAGGAAAAGGAGGGATATGACCGCAAGTTCGCGGCGGCGGCCAATATTGCTTCTGCTCCTACCGGACTCATTATTCCACCCTCAGGAATCCTTATTATCTACGCGGTGCTTTCGGGCTGTTCCGTGGTGGGAATGATTATGAGCGGATATATTCCCGGATTTATGTGGTGTATTGCCTGTATGATGGTGGCCTTTGTTATTGCAAAGAAGAATAAGTATCCGACCACCAAGGCTGTTCCGGCCAGGGTATTCATACATACGTTTATTGATGCGGTGCCCAGCCTTCTGCTGATTGTAATTATAGTAGGCGGCGTGTGCTCCGGTATATTTACGGCCACAGAATCTGCCGCGGTGGCAGTGGCCTACACCCTGTTCCTGTCCATCGTGTGCTACCGCACCATTAAGATAAAGGACCTGCCGGCCATTTTGTGCGATGCATGTGAGACGACTGCTGTTATCATGTTCCTTATTGCAGCTTCCTCCACCATGTCCTTTGTCATGTCCTTTACAGGACTGCCGGCAGCCATCGGCAAAGCCATGCTAAGCATTTCATCCAATCCGTACGTGGTGCTTCTGATGATTAATATTATCTTTCTGGTTGTGGGCACCTTTATGGATATTACTCCGGCCGTGCTGATTTTCGCGCCTATTTTCCTGCCGGTGGTAAAGAGTTTTGGCATGCATCCCATTCATTTTGGTATCATGATGATCATGAACCTGGGTATCGGCAATATTACCCCGCCGGTGGGGTCTGCCCTCTTTTCCGGCTGTTCCGTGGCTGGCATTGACATGGAGGATATGATTAAGCCTATTTTACCATTTTATGGGGCTATCTTTGCCGCACTGATGCTGGTGGCCTATGTGCCCTGGTTCTCCATGGTGATTCCGACCCTGGTCGGCGCTGTGTAGGACAGAGGAAAGGAGTGTCTGACTATGACTTTTAATGTGCTTGATTTTGGCGCAAAGGCGGACCGCGTCACAGATGACGCGCCCGCTATCCAGGCAGCGATTGACGTCTGCAGTAAGGCCGGAGGCGGAAGGGTGGTTCTGGAGGGCGGAAAGCATTTTTATTCCGGCTCCATTATCTTAAAGGAAAACGTGGATCTGCACCTGGAACGGGGGGCAGTATTACAGGCCCATAAGGCTCTGGAGCGTTACTTCCATCCCAACGCCGGACAAAGAGACGACGGCGTGGAACGGGTGGGAACTCCGGTGACCCTGAAACCTTCCTATGTGTTTATTTACGCAAAGGATGCGGACAACATAGCCATTTCCGGAGAAGGAGCCATCGACGGAAACGCCTATGCTTTTGTGCGGCAGGTGAGCCCATATTATGTGACGGGCGACTTTTATCCGCGCCCTACTCTGGTCTATGCGGAGCATTGCAACCACATCTCATTTAAGGATGTAATTATGAGAAATGCCCCCTTCTGGACCCTGCATCCGGCTGGCTGTGACGATGTGCTCATATCGGGCCTTCGGATTTTAAATGATTTGAATGTGGCTAATTCTGACGGCATTGACCCGGACCATTCTACCAATGTGCGCATCATTGGCTGCCACGTCACATGCGCGGATGACTGTATATGTCTGAAGAGCTCTTCCGGAAATATGGAATACGGGCCTCTTAAAAATGTAATTATCTCAGGCTGTACCCTCACGTCCACCTCCGCTGCATTGAAAATCGGCACAGAGGGAACGGGGGATTTCGAGAATGTGGTTGTGGATAACTGCATCATCAGTGACAGCAACCGCGGTATATCCATCCAGATCCGGGACGGGGGAAATGTGAGGAATGTTTCATTTTCAAATATCATCATAGAGACAAGGCGGTTTGCGGAATGCTGGTGGGGATGCGCGGAACCAATTACCATATCCACCCATGACAGGGATGAACATACCAAATCCGGACACATATCCAATGTGCGGTTTTCCAACATAACCTGCGACTCTGAAAACGGCGTATTCCTGTCAGGAAGCCGGGGAAACCATATTGAGGATATTCTTTTTGAGAATGTGCGTGTGGTGGTCAGAGCCAAGAGCAAATGGCCAAAAGGAATGTACGATTTGCGTCCGGGATACGGACAGAGGATCGAGGAGATCAAGACCTCCGGATTTTATATGCGCAGAGCCGACCATGTGATCCTGCGGAACTGCCAGGTGAAATTCGAGGGGGAGGAGAAAAATGATTTCAGCCATGCTTTGTATGCGGAAGAATGCCGGGATATGACGCTTAAGAATTTCAGGGGACAGGCGGCCAGCAGCAGTCTGGAGAATGTTGTGATAAGGCAGGACAAATCATGAATCTGAGAGAGTGGAAATCCATGACACCCGGAGAATGGGCCTGCAATCTGGCGCTTTATGCCATCGGCGTGGGAATCATGCCCATGGGCGTGGTGTTGACCATCAACGCCCACCTGGGCGCCGGCGGCTACGACGCCCTGAACTTTGCCCTGGCAGAACGGCTCCATATCAATACATCTCTTGCCATTTATGCCACCGCCTTTCTGGTGGTGCTTCTGGCTGCTTTTATCAGAAAGGGATATCCGAGACTGGAGACATTTATTTCGTCCTTTTTTCTGGGAATATTTACGGATATGTGGAAGACAATTCTGGCGCCTGTACAGGGTACAGGGCTGGCAGCCTCCCTGCTCATTATGGCGGCAGGCGCGGCGGCGGTTGCATTTGCAGTGGCCTGCTATATCATCAGCGTATTCCCCACCAATCCCACCGATGACCTGGTGGTGGCTCTCCATGAAAGGGGGATGAGGCTGGGAACCGCCAAGGTGTCCCTGGATGCGGTGTGCGTGGTCCTGGCGTTTTTTTTAGGCGGGGAGATTGGCATTGGAACCATCGTGTGCACCTTTGGATTGGGTCCGGTAATCGACATGTTCCACGAGAGAATCCGCGGGAAAGTATGCGGCTGGCCGGGAAAAGGGAAAGTGGTTTGAAGATAGAAGGGATTCTGTTCACCTGTTTTTTGATTCCCTGTATTTGCGCAGAAATTCCAGCTGCGCTTCATCGTCGGCCTCCCTGTCATAGGGCGTTGAGCCTGCCACAAAACAGCAGACCAGGATGGATAGAACAGTCAGTATCAGGAATATAATGAGTATAATCATGTCCGCTCCTTTCTGTGAAATGCACAGCTATAAGTGTGCAGCCGTAAATCTTCAGCCGCATACATACAGTGACGCATCCTTTTATCATATCATCTCACTTATAGCTTATCCGTTTATCCTGCCGTTTGTTCATGGAAAATAAAAGAAAAAATCCCCGAGATACCGACAATGGCGTACATTGCATCTCATACCGGTATTCAGGGATTTTTTATTTTTAGACCTATTTCCCGTCGCACACCTGGAAAATGTAAAATTTCAAATAATAAGACTCATCCGCTGCCCACAAAATGGGATGGTCCGCCGCCTGGGTCCTGTACTCCACCTGTCTGAGCCGTTTATGTACATTGCCGGCGGCTTCACGTATGGTTTTGGTAAACAGTTCCGGGTCCATGAAATGGGAGCAGGAGCAGGTGGCCAGATAGCCCCCGTCCTTTACCAGCTTCATGCCTCTCAGGTTGATTTCGCGGTAGCCCTTGACCGCGTTTTTAATGGAATTTCTGGACTTCGTAAACGCCGGCGGGTCCAGGATGACCACATCGTATTTACGGCCTTCCTGCTCCAGCCTGGGAAGAAGGCCGAAAACATCGGCACACTCAAACTGTACCTGTTCCGTCAGGCCGTTGAGGGCAGCGTTTTCCCTGGCCTGGTTTACCGCCAGCTCCGAGGCATCCACACCCAGCACATGAGCGGACCCTGCCAGACCGGCGTTGAGGGCAAAGGAACCGGTGTGGGTAAAGCAGTCCAGCACCTGTTCCGGTTTGATGCGGCGGCAGAGATTCTGAACAGCCAGCCTGTTGTACTTCTGGTCCAGGAAGAAGCCTGTTTTCTGACCGTCCTCCACATCCACCATATAACGGACCCCATTTTCCAGGATTTCCACCTTGGTGTCAAAGGCATCTCCTATGAATCCCTTATGGCGCTCCATTCCCTCCTGCAGACGGACCTTGGCATCGCTGCGCTCATATACGCCCCGGATGGCAATTCCGTCCTCCGCCATGACCTTTCTGAGCTTGTCCACAATGACCGGCTTCAGACGGTCGATTCCCAGAGCCAGGGATTCCACCACCAGCACATCTGAAAATTTGTCTATGACAATACCGGGCAGAAAGTCGGCTTCCCCGAATATGACGCGGCAGCTGGAGGTGTCTGTCACCGCTTTCCTGTAATCCCAGGCATTGCGTACCCGCATTTCCAGAAAATCGCTGTCAATGACCGTATCCTTCCTGCGGGACATCATGCGGACCGTCAGCCTGGACCGGGTATTGATGTAGCCGGTACCAAGGGGATATCCGTCAAAGTCCTCCACGGTCACCATGTCGCCGTTTTCAAAGGCTCCATTGATACTCTCAATCTCATTATCGTAAATCCATGCGCCTCCGGCCTTTAGGGAACGTCCCTGTCCTTTTCGGATGCGGACAATTGCCTTTGGGCTGTATTCATTTCGTGTTTCCATCGTATTCTCCTGTTTTCTGTTGTGGTTTATTTACCATCATATCATAACATGGAGAAAAATTCATCCGGTTTATGGATATACATGACACTGCGCATACATGACATTAATATAGGAAATGGAAACCGTTCAGACGATATTATACGTAGGGGTCGATTTCCAGGACACCGATTCCCTTGGTGATGATGTGTTCTGTCAGCTTTGCCATTTGTTCCGGCGTTTCCTTGAGGCCTGTCTGGAGCCAGTACTGTACCAGGCCGATGCATCCTGACACAATGAAGGAAAAGAAAGCGTCAAAAGCAGCCGCATTGCCGGAGCGGAACACCTCCATCCAGTCCTTCAGGCATTTCTCACGTATGAGCTGCTTCAGACGGTTCACAAAACTCAAATCCCCGTTTTCACCCAGAAGAATCTCAATCAGGTCCGCGTTATCATATACTAAGTAATATATTTCATTGAATATGACAGAAGGGCGCTGTTTCAGATCCACAGCGTCATGCTTACGGACCAATTGGTTGAAATCTTCCTGGAGCTCTGCTTCTGTCTTTTCCAGAAGATCAAACACATCCTTATAGTGGAGATAAAAGGTGCCCCGGTTTAAGTCCGCCATGTCGGTCAGCTCCCGGACCGTTATATCCTGGACCTTTTTTTCCTTGAGCAATGTTATAAGACATTCACGAAGCTGTCTGCGGGTTTTACGTACCCGGCGGTCCACAGGTTCAATGCCCATTATTTGTTCCTCCTTTTGGTTATATAGGTTTGCGTGTATTTACAAATATTTAACAATTGCATTCTGCACAAAAATGGAAAAAGTGTTGATTAACCGTCAAAACTAAGAAAATTAATCATTGTATTTTTGCCATAATTTATTATAATCCATTATAGTCAATAAATAAACAAAAGTCAATTAACAAAACGGAAGTTGTTTAACGATATAAAAGATGTATAATAGATATATAGAAGGAACGGGGGCAAAGGGCATGAGATATAGAAGATGTGCGGTCATTCTGGCTATGGCGGGAGCTCTATGGGCCCTTGAGGGGGCCGGACCTGTGACGGCTCTGGCGGATGAGCAGGCACAGTTGATGACCGCCTCATTTATTCCTGGCTGGAACCAGGCAGAGGGAAGATGGTATTGGCTGGAACAGGACGGAAATTTACATAGGGGATGGCTCCGGACAGAGGGAAGGTCCTATTATATGGATGAAAACGGGGCCATGGTTACGGGCTGGAGGGAAGTGGACGGCGAATGGTACTACTTCCACGAGGATGGAGGCATGAACCTGGGAGAGCTGATACTGGATAACGGGAAATATGAGTTTTCATCGCAGGGAGCCCTGGTTTCTGCCGGCTGGGTGGAGAATACGGGCGGAGGTGCCTATGATGCGGGATGCTACGACGATATGGCCCAGGATTTATTTGATCAGCTAAATGAGAAAAAGAAGGATTTATACTTTGAGGAATACCCGGACCGCGAGGATGAGTATGACGGCGATATGCACCGTGTCTATGACCGGTATGCGGGCTTCCAAATGGATATGACACTCAACAAGGCGGCGGGCCACAGACTGGACGGAGCCATGGCAGGGGGATATGCGGATGACAGGATTCCCGGCGAAGGTACTGTTAATGATTACCTGTCCTTTATCAACTACAGAAGGAATGCTTCCTGTCTGGAGCTGTACGTAAGGGACTGTGATGACGCGTCAGAGGCATTTGACAAAATAAAGGAAAAGCTGGATAAGCGTTTCCAGTCAATGACCGACCGGAAGTATTCCCTGGAATATTACCGCCGCCTGGGGATGGCTCACAGGGAAAAGGACGGAAAACAGTATTTTATGGTGATTCTGATGCGGTAAGCGTAAGGACTTTGCAGCGGAATGCGGAAGCGGAAATGCGCGGCACGGGGCATAAGGCCCGCAGGGCATGGCCGCCGTGGGGCGGAAACATAAGGAGCATGGAGTATGGGACAGAAGCTGTTTGGCAGGATAAAGGACAGAATGCACAGGGTAAAAGGACAGGAGATGCAGGAGGGGGATAAGTTTTCCTTCCGCATGGCCAGGTTTATCATACATAAAAAAGGATGGATTGAGAGTGTCTTTGTGGCAGGGTGTGTTTTCTCCCTGATAGCGATGCTCTTTGTAAATGTGAATTATGACCTGACGGAGTACCTGCCTGCATCGGCCAGGTCCTGTATCGGACTGGACCTGATGGAGGATGAATTCGGCTACCCGGGCACTGCCAGGCTTATGATCAAGGATGTGAGCCTGTATGAGGCAAAGCAGTATAAGGATAAGCTGGAAGCCGTGGATGGGGTGGATCAGATTCTATGGTGCGACAGTACGGTGAATATCTATTCGGGCGAGGATTTTATACGCCAGGAGGATATTAAGGATTACTACAAGGACGGCTGCGCTGTAATGGATATCACCTTTGACCAGGGGGATACGGCAAAGAAGACATCCCAGGCCATTGACGAGATGAAGGCCATTACAGGGGATAAGGGATACTATGTGGGAATGGCGGTACAGAATAAATCCCTGACGGAAAATGTGGAGAGCGAGATGAACCTCATCCTTACGGTTGCCGTCATCATGATATTTGCGGTGCTGTGCATCAGCACCGCCGCCTGGTCCGAACCATTCCTTTTCCTGCTGGTTATGGGAGTGGCTATTTTGCTGAACAGGGGCACGAATATTTTTATCGGGACAGTCTCGTTCCTGACCAATAATGTGGCTATGGTGCTGCAGCTGGCAACCTCCATGGACTACTCCATTTTCCTGCTGGATGCATTTTCCAGGGAAAAGCAGAAGGGGCTTTCAGAAGAACAGGCCATGATCAACGCCATTGATGCTGCCATCAATTCCATATTTGCCAGCAGCCTGACTACGGTGGTAGGCTTTCTGGCCCTGGTATCCATGAAGTTCACCATCGGGTTTGATATGGGACTGGTGCTGGCAAAGGGAATTGTGTTCAGCCTTATAACCGTGCTGTTTTTTATGCCGGCCATGATTCTCAAATTTTCCAAGTGGAATGATAAGACCAGGCACCGCCCCTTCCTGCCCTCCTTTCGGAAATTCAGCGAATGGGTCTACAGGGTGCGTTATGCCTCCCTTATCATTATGCTGATTCTTGCGCCGCCCGCTTATGTGGCCCAGGGAATGAATGATTTCCTGTACGGCAACAGCGCGGTGGGAGCCAGCGAGGGAACTCAGGTCTATAGGGACGACCAGGTAATCTCCCAGGAATTTGGAAGAAGCAATATGATGCTGGCCATGTATCCCAATACTTCAGCCGTAACGGAGAAAGCGATGTCAGATGAGATAGAGGATCTTCCCTATGTAAAAAGTGTGACGTCCATGTCCAATACCCTTCCGGAGGGAATACCTGAGGAATTCCTGCCGTATTCCATTACCAGCGAGCTCCACACAAAGGATTACTGCAGGATGCTCATTTACATACGGACCAAGACAGAGAGCGAACAGGCATTTAAGGGCGCGGATGAAATCCGGGATATTCTGGAGCGGTATTATCCGGAGAATTCCTATCTGGTGGGGGAAACACCCTCAACACAGGATATCAAGACCACTATCACGGCGGATAATTCCAGGGTAAATTTATTGTCCATGCTGGGCGTGTTCCTGGTGGTAATGTTCAGTTTCCGGTCCTTTGCCATACCCATGATTGTAATGGTGCCCATTGAGGCGGCAATTTTTCTCAATATGGCCATGCCGTACCTGGCAGGGGATACCATGGTGTTTATGGGATATATCATAGTGAGCAGCATACAGCTGGGAGCCACAGTGGATTATTCCATCCTGCTGACCAATAATTATGTGTCATGCAGAAAGTCCCTGGAGAAGAAGGAAGCATGTATTCAGGCTTTAATGCTGTCCTGTCCTTCTATTTTTACTTCGGGAACCATTATCATATTGGCGGGATATATCATACATTTCATATCAACGACAGCAGCCATAGGGGATCTGGGGCACCTGATTGGACGGGGGGCGCTGTTCAGCGTGATTCTGGTGCTGACCGTGCTGCCGGCCCTTCTGGTGCTGTTTGACCGCATCATTACCAGCAATGAGTGGGACCGCCTGCAGAAATATCTGAAACAGCGCCATGAAAAGCGCAAAGCCCTGATAAAGGCAGGTTTAGGCGCCATTGTCAACAAGGCGTCCGCATTAAAGCGGACTGATTTAGAACCAGCGGAGGTGGAAAGTGATGAAAATGAAATATAATAGAATCATGGCAGCAGGAATGGTCTTTGTCATGCTTTGCACCGGCACTGACAGCTTACCCGCATACGGAGCGGAGGCCTCCGTGGACGTGGATGAAACCATGTATGTGAATCTGGATTATTATGGCAGGGTAGATAAGATTAATGTGGTAAAGGGAGTGGGTCTCAATGGCCGGACCGAGTTTACGGATTACGGTACCTATGAAAATGTGATTAACATGTCTAACAGCATTGAACCTGTGCTGGGGGACGGGACGGTTACATGGCAGCTTCCACAGGCCCAGAGGGAAAGATTTTATTATAAATGCGCTGTGGATAAAGACAGGATGGTACTGCCCTGGGACTTTGACGTATCTTATAAGCTGAACGGTGTACCCACGGACGCCGATAAGCTGGCAGGGGCTTCGGGCCTGATTGAAATCAATGTGAAGGCAGAGCCCAATGACAATGCCGGAGCGTATTACCGCAACAACATGATGCTTATGGTGGCTGTGCCTGTGGATATGAGCAAGTGCTACAGTGTGGAGGCTGAGGGTTCCCAGACCCAGAACCTGGGGGATACCACGGCAGTGGTATTTACCGCCCTTCCGGGGGAGGATGGAGCTTATACAGTGCGCGTCGGCACGGACAGCTTTGAGACCATAGGCGTGATTATGGCCATGGTGCCGGGAACGGTCGAGGATCTGGAACATATCAAGGACCTGAAGGAAGCCAAGGATACATGGCAGGACGCGGGAGATGAGCTTTACGACAGCCTGGAACAGATGGCAAAGTCTGTGGAGAACATGAGGCAGGGCGTGAATCAGGTCCGCCAGGGCATGGATTCAGCGGAGAGCGCCAGACAGAAGTGGAGTAATTCCAAGGACAGCATACTGGCGGGAAATGACCAGACGCTGGCAGCACTTACAGCGGTGTCTCAGCAGATGGATACCATGATTCCTCATCTCCAGACAGCCAAGGACTGTGCTGAGGTGGTTCACAGCAGCATGAATGACATTGTCAGCACACTGGGAGACATGCAGGACCCATTAAGAAAACTGCAGACCAGACTTAAGAACATTGAAAACAGCGCAGGCGGTATCAGCAGCGATTTGCCGGAGCTTAAGAAGACCATGGAATCCATTATTGCGCTGGACACCCAGCTTCAGGCATCCCAGGACACACTGCTTACGTATCTCAGCTTGTATAAGAGTTCCAGCGCCAAGGCCAGAAGGCTCTACGACGAGGAACTGGATGAGGAAGAGCTGGAGGACATGGAGGATGTGGATTACGGGGTATCAAATGGCGGAAGCCACTCATCTTCCGGCGGCAGCGGCAGCCAGGAAAATACCCAGAATAATAATCAGGGAAATGACCAGGAAAGCGGAAATTCCGGCAGCAGTACGGATGGAAAAGATAATCCGGATGGAGGTGCCGGCGGAAGCGGAACCGAAGAAGGCAGCGGAGGCGGAAGTACAGACGGAAGCGGAGGCGCCAGCGGAAGCGGAAGCGAAACCGGGAGCGGAAGTACGGACGGAAGCGGAGGCGCCAGCGGAAGCGAAACCGGGAGCGGAAACGGAAGCGGAAGCACAGCCGGAGGCGGAGGCGCCAGCGGAAGCGAAACCGAGAGCGGAAGCGGAAGCACAGCCGGAGGCGGAGGCGTCAGCGGAAGTGGGACCGGAAGCGGAAGTGAAAGCGGAAGCACAGCCGGAGAAGGAAATACCGGCGGAAGCCCTGCTGAAAACAGCACTGCCAGCGGAGATACCGGCAGCAGCACCCCGGATACCGGCACTGTCATTAGTTCTGCGAAAAATGCAGGAAATACTGGAAACACCGGCCTGGCAGGAATCACGGTAACCGCATCCATAGAAAGGAAAAATATTCCTCTGGTAAGCAGTCCCGATCCGCAGGGAGCCGCAAAAGCCATTGAACAGGCTCTGTATGAAAAGGTGGCAGTCCTACAGGAGCTGTCTGCACAGAGCAAATCCCTGACAGACAGGATGTCGAACCTGATGGATGATACGTCTGATTCCGCGAAATACAGCGCCGAGATAGTTGACAATATGGATTATCTGATTGAGGATTTAAAGGCTCTCAATGATTCTCTGGATGTATATTATCCGGACCTCCAGACTGCCCTGGATGACTCCCGGGAGCTGGTGCGGCGCACCACAGATGCCCTCAACAATGGAATCAGTACACTGACCATTATCCAGAACACGCTGAAAGACAGCAGTGACGATTTTGACGCAGCAGCCAGAGACAGCCTGCGCGGCAGCATGGAGCTTCTGGATAAAAGCCTGAATATCCTGGACAGCACTACTGCCATGCGCCAGGCCGGACGTACAATGAAGGATACCATTGACAACGAGCTGGATAAGTTTGATACGGATAACCGGTTCCTGTTTATGGATCCGTCCGCAGACAAGGTATCCTTTACCTCGGACCGGAACAAGCCGCCTAAGACATTGCAGATTGTCATGCGTACCGATGAGATCAGCGTGGATGACGACACGGCCAAGACCGCGGATGCGGAAGTGGCCAAGGCCAAGGAAAGCCCCTTAAGGCGGATGTGGAATGTTCTGGTGCAGATGTGGAAGGCAATGGTAAGCATTTTCAAAAACAGGTAGAAGCAGGACTGAAAATTTGATATACTGTCCATAGAAGCAGCGGGCAGTGCGGCGCGACCATGGCTGCACTGCCTGCCGCCGTGTGGGGATAAGTTACAAAATGACACAGGTACCGGGGCGTTTTTATCCAGTACCTGCCGCAGGAGGAATACCATGGCCGTTACAGGAAAGCAGGAGAAAACAAAATACAGGCTGGCGGAATCCGTCAAGGAGTGCATGAAGGCAGCGCCGGTGGATAAGATTACGGTCAAAAATATTGTGGAGGGGTGCGGCGTGACCCGGCAGACCTTTTACAGGAATTTTCTGGACAAATACGACCTGATAAACTGGTATTTTGACAAGCTGGTGCTTCAGTCCTTTGAACAGATTGGCATGGGGCACACGGTGGGGGAGAGCCTGACCCGGAAGTTTGAGTTCATCCTCAATGAAAAGGTGTTTTTTACAGAGGCGTTCCGGTCCGATGACAGGAATTCATTGAAGGAACATGACTTTGAACTGATTCTCCAGTTTTATACGGACCTGATTGCAAGAAAGACCAGCCAGCCTTTGGGCCAGGAGCTCCAGTTCCTTTTGGAGATGTACTGCCAGGGCTCCGTATACATGACTGTGAAGTGGGTTCTGGGAGGCATGAAGGACTCGCCCCGTGAAATGTCTGATAAGCTGGTGGAAGCCATGCCGCCAAAGCTGGCAGAGGTGTTCGGTAAACTGAAGCTTCTCTAAAAGTTCCGGATACCTGCAGCTGCAGCAGAGACTGAAAATGGTGATTATGCATAATAATAAATGGTGAAACTGCACAAATCTTAAAAGAAAGTGACAGACAGGGATGTTTGTCACTTTTATTTTAAAACAGGAGTTGTTATAATATTAACAAAAGCAACCAAGTAAAAGCAACCAAGCAAATCTACGGACAGTTAAGATGGGTCCGGCGGTGTACAGTCAAAGTAAAGGAGAAGAGAAGCATGGCAAACAGAATCGTATTAAACGAGACATCCTATCACGGCGCAGGCGCAATCCAGGAGATTGCAAATGAGGCAAAGGCAAGGGGGTTTAAGAAGGCTTTTGTATGTTCCGACCCTGACCTGATTAAGTTCAATGTAACCTGCAGGGTGACAAAGGTACTGGAGGATGCGGGACTGGCCTACGAGATTTATTCCGATATCAAGCCTAACCCAACCATCGAGAACGTGCAGACCGGAGTTGCGGCTTTCAAGGCATCCGGAGCTGACTATATCATCGCCATTGGCGGCGGTTCCTCCATGGATACCTCCAAGGCAATCGGCGTTATCATCACCAACCCTGAATTCGAGGATGTGAGAAGTTTGGAAGGCGTTGCTCCTACCAAAAATCCGTGTGTGCCGATTATTGCAGTTCCCACCACGGCAGGCACCGCTGCGGAAGTTACCATCAACTATGTTATCACGGATGTGGAGAAAAAGCGTAAATTCGTATGCGTGGATACCCATGATATCCCGGCAGTGGCAGTGGTTGATCCGGAGATGATGTCCTCCATGCCTAAGGGACTGACAGCAGCCACCGGCATGGATGCCCTGACCCATGCAATCGAGGGATATACCACAAAGGGCGCCTGGGAGATGACCGACATGTTTAACTTAAAAGCCATTGAAGTCATTGCCCGCAGCCTGAGGGATGCGGTGGAGAACAAGCCTGAGGGCAGGGAAGGCATGGCTCTGGGCCAGTATCTGACAGGAATGGGATTCTCCAACTGCGGTCTGGGCATTGTACACTCCATGGCTCACGGCCTGGGCGCATTATATGATACCCCACACGGCGTTGCCAATGCCATTATCCTTCCAACCGTCATGGAATACAATGCACCCTGCACAGGAACCAAATTCAAGGACATTGCTGCTGCCATGGGCGTGGAGGGTGTTGAGAACATGACACAGGAGGAGTACCGTAAGGCAGCAGTGGACGCGGTAAAGAAGCTGTCCGCTGACGTAGGTATCCCGGCTGACTTAAAGGAAATCGTAAAGCCTGAGGACGTGGATTTCCTGTCACAGTCCGCTATGGATGATGCCTGCCGCCCGGGCAATCCAAAGGACCCATCCTTTGAGGATATCAAGAACCTGTATCTGTCACTAATGTAATTACATAGACAGCTGCCCATGGCAGAAGAAAAGCCGCAGGACATGCCCTTATCAGGGGAGTGTCCCGCGGCTTGAAATTTGTCTGAGGTATGGTCAATCCCGCTCTACAGCCACGCCTGTCCCGGTGCCAATGCCTCACTGAATATGCGTCCCAGATCCCTTTCGTATTTTGCCTGATGATATTTAAAAAGCATTTTTCCGCCGGACACAGGGCCCAGTATTTCTATTTTGCCGGTGACATGGGACATGGCGTAGCGGATGCATTTGCCCTGGCCGTTCTGCATGTTCTTAGCCCCTTCCACGATGCGGCAGCCCTCTGTCAGAGGAATCTGGAACTGGCCCTTTACCCCGGATACGGGGCGGCACTGAAAAATGTAATAGGGAATGACGCCGTATCTGGTCAGATTCTTTAACAGGGTTCCGAGTACAGGGATGTCATCGTTGATTCCCTTTAACAGCACAGTCTGGTTCTTTACAATGACACCTGCGTCAATCAGGCACCGGATAGCTCTTACTGCTTCCGGAGTCAGTTCTTTGGAATGGTTGAACTGGGTCACCACGTAGATTTGTTTGATTTTTGTATAGGAGGCCAATATATCCAGAAGTTCCGGGTCATCATAAATCCGCATGGGGAGCACCACAGGGGTGCGGGTGCCGAAACGGATTAAATCCAGATGGCTGATGGAGCTGAATGCTTCCAGATACCGGCGTATGGTTTGGTTGCTGTTCAGAAAGGAATCCCCGCCGGATATGAGCACATTGGTGATTTCAGGGTGGGAACCGATGTAGGCAGTCATCTCGTCCACATTTCCGGCTGTCTCGTCATCGGAGATTCCCACCAGCCGTTTTCTGAAACAGTGCCTGCAATACATGGCGCACCGGTGGGTGGACAGGATGAGTGCCGTCTGGGCGTATTTGTGCTGCAGGCCGGGAAGCACGGTGTTGTCCGCTTCTCCGCTGGTATCAAAGTCGCCTGACAGGTCGGTTTCACGAACAGAGGGTATGGACATCCTGAACACAGGGTCCTGTTCCGGATTGTCCCAGTCAATGAGGGACAGATAGTATTTGGTGACTGTCATGGGAAACCGTTCCAGGATCCGGGTCATGTGTTCCTCCTCCTGGCTGGTAAGTCTCATATACGTTCTCAGTTCCTCGGCGCGTGTTATGTTGTTTTTCAGTGCTTCATTCCAATTCATCCAATCATCCCCTTCATTCATTTTTTTCTATTATAACATCAGGAACAGCAGCCGCTGATGAATAAAAAGTAAAAGTTTTGTAAATATTAGAATATTCGGTAATGCTTTAAAATACTTAAAATAGTATAAAATTTAATCTTTTTTGTATATGGTATTCCCAGGGACTCCATGGTAGAATGAAAGAACCCAAAAGTATTGATGTAAAAAGGAGGAGTGTGTAATATATATGGGAATGCAGATTACAGTGAAGGATAAAAACGATGCGGTAAAGGCAGAGACCGCGGGCAGGGAACAGGCCGTACTGGCATGGAAGGGCGAATATGAGGAGGGGGATAAGATTATATTTTCCTTTCCGGAAAAGAACCGCTTCTATATCATACGGGTGGATGATACCATGGATGAGGCGTTCATCTATGGGGCCGGGGATGTGCTGGTCTATGAGGTCCCCTTTGGGGAGGGCAAGACATCCTATAATCCCAAGTCTTTTACAGGAGAGCGCCACTATCTGACCATGCGCCATGCCAGGGATTATGAGATTAAGTCATACCGGAATCTGGCAAAGAATGTCATGGACCAGCACAAGAGCCAGGAATGTTATCCCCACGCCCATGCCAATGTGGAAACCAGGGGAGAGGCTGTGTTTGCGGCCCGCAACGCCATTGACGGAGTTACGGCAAACCTGTCCCACGGAAAGTGGCCATATGAGTCATGGGGCATCAATATGAAGGACGATGCCCAAATGACGCTGGAGTTTGGTCGCCCCGTGGATTTTGATCGGATTGTCCTCTATACAAGGGCTGACTTCCCTCACGACAACTGGTGGAAAAAGGTGACATTTACTTTTTCCGACGGAACCTCTGAGACAGTGGAGCTTGAAAAGAGCGTTGAACCCCATATCATCCGTCTGGAGCGCAGGGGTATCACATGGCTTACCTTCGGGCAGCTTATCAAGGCAGACGACCCTTCTCCTTTCCCCGCTCTGACACAGATCGAGGTCTACGGCCGCGAGCATGAGGCCGCACTTTAAAGTGCGGCCGGGTCATGGGATGTGCGGGCATTGTATAATAACAGGAAAAATATATACTCAATAATTGGATAATATTGCGGTTCCGTCCCGGAGATATTTGTAAATATATGTATTTCCGGGAGAGATTTTACACATAATTTACATAGACTTTACATTACTGGCGGGAAACAATATTGACGACATATGAAATATCCCGTATAATGAGTATGTGTAAAGAAGTTGTAAAAAAATCGTAAATAATCAGGAAAAGAGGCTATAGATATCATGGGAAACGCCCTGTGTGACGGATGCCGCAAGAATATGATAAAGGAGGCATAACCTGCGATCGTTTGTTTGGGATGGCGGGCTATGCCATATTTTTGCCCATTTTTACCCGGAATCATTACGGGACACACGGGATTATCCATAAAGTGATAATATAGTAAGAGCTTATTTCCTCGGACAAAAGGAGAAAACACATGGGAGTAGAATTGGTTTTAAGCCTGCTGGGGGGGCTGGCCCTGTTCATGTACGGCATGCAGATGATGAGCACCAATCTGGAGGCTGTGGCTGGAAACCGTATGAAGCAGATACTGGAGCGCCTTACGGCAAACCGTTTTCTGGGAGTGCTGGTTGGCGCCGGAATAACGGCTCTGATTCAGTCGTCTTCAGCAACAACCGTCATGACCGTTGGATTTGTCAACTCAGGTCTAATGACACTTAAGCAGGCTGTATGGATTATCATGGGTGCCAATGTGGGCACTACCATTACGGGACAGCTTATTGCCCTGGACATAGGAGCCCTGGCCCCGCTCATCGCTTTTGTGGGCGTCATGTCCCTGATTTTCTCGAAAAATAAAAAGGTACAGCATGTGGGAGGTATTATCGCCGGTATCGGTGTCCTGTTCATCGGCATGGGCATGATGAGCGATGCCATGGTTCCACTGAGGGATTCTGAGACCTTCATCCATATGGTGACCAAATTTTCCAATCCTCTTCTGGGAATCCTGGTGGGAGCGGTATTCACAGCCATCATCCAGTCCTCGTCCGCGTCTGTGGGTATTCTTCAGGCCCTGGCCATGGGCGGCGTCATCAACCTTCACAGTGCTGTGTTCGTGCTGTTCGGCCAGAATATCGGCACCTGTATCACGGCGCTTCTGGCTTCCGTGGGAACCAGCCGCAATGCAAAGCGCACCACGCTGATTCACCTGATGTTCAACGTGATTGGTACGGCGCTGTTTGTGACCCTGTGCATCCTGACTCCGTTTACGGACTTCGTGGTAAGCCTGACTCCGGATAATCCGGTGGCGCAGATTGCAAATGTCCATACCATTTTCAATATCAGCACGACCATCATTCTCCTGCCCTTTGGCGCGCTTCTGGAGAAGATTGCCATTGCAATTCTTCCGGATAAGGCAGTGCCTGTAATGGATGCGGACCAGTGGTTTGAGGGACTTATGGCCTCCAAGCACCACCTTGGTATCTCCACCATCGCTATTAACCAGATTCATGATGAGATTAAGGGGATGCTGGCAACAGCGGCAGAGAACGTATCCCAGAGCTTCAAGGCAGTGGAGGATGGTGCTTCGGAGGGAATCCAGGCCATAGCAGACCGGGAAGAGGAGATTGATTTAAGCAATATGAGGCTGTCCCGGAAGATTTCCAAGATCCTTGTGCTGGACCAGACGCCCAAGGATATTGACACTCTGAACAGGATGTATACCATTCTGGGGAATATTGAGCGAATCGGTGACCATGCCATGAACCTGGCGGAGTATGCCGAAACCATAGAGGAAAAAGGACTTCAGTTTTCCAATTACGCAAAGAAGGAATTCGCTGTTATGGAGGAAACCTGCCGGGAAGGCATGGAGCTTCTGATGGCGGCAGCTGCCGGGGACACCCAGTCTCCCTTACTTAAGGTGGCTGAGATTGAACAGCGGATTGACGATATAACCCGTAAGTTCCGTCAGAACCAGATTGACCGCATGCGGGAGGGAAACTGCAACGTGGAGTCCTCCATCCTGTATTCGGAAATGCTGACTGACTACGAGCGAATCGGCGACCATATGCTGAACATCGCCCAGGCATATGATGCCATAGAGTGGTCCGGGGACAGGGGACAGACAGCGGCGGCAATCGCGTGAGCTGTGTGATTGAAGCATGGAATCCGCATGTACCATTTGAATATGTATGTACCAGTTAAATAAATGGTTTACCAGGCCCTGGGGGCGCTGTGAATATCACGGCCCACAGGGTCTTTTTTTTGTGTTGTGCAATATGTACATGACAAATGTCATATTAAATATTACCTATGTAATAATTGCACACAAACCATTGGATTTATTCTTAAAAACTGCTATGATTGGGTGCGGAAGGGGGAAGTAAGATGGGAGAAGGAAATAAAAAGATAGCAGTGGCCGGGCATATTTCCCTGGACATTACGCCGGTTTTCCAAAACAGCGGGAAGCAGAAGCTCTCTGAACTGTTTCAGCCGGGAAAGCTGCTTAAAGTGGGAAAGGCCATGATGTGTACAGGAGGCGCTGTTTCCAACACTGGTCTGGGGCTCAAACGTCTGGGAGCGGACGTGGTCCTGATGGCCAAAATAGGCGATGATTATTTCGGAAATGCTCTGAAGGACATGATAAGCGCGCACGGCTGTGAGTCCTGTATCAGCCAGGATCCGGGAGAGAATACGTCCTATACCATTGTTCTGGCGCCTAAGGGACTGGACCGGTTTTTTCTTCACGATCCGGGCTGCAATGATACCTTTGGCTACGCAGACGTGGACTTTGGGAAAGTGGGGGAAGCGGCGCATTTTCATTTTGGTTATCCTCCAATCATGCGCAGGTTCTATCTGGATGACGGGGAGGAACTGGTAAGGCTTTTTAAGAAGGTAAAATCCATGGGGCTTACCACATCCCTGGACCTGGTGGCGGTGGACCCGGATTCCGAAGCAGCGGACATGGACTGGGCAAAGATACTGGAACGGGTGCTGCCCTATGTGGATTTCTTTGCGCCGAGTATCGAGGAGCTGGGATACATGCTGGACCGCCCTTTGTACTGTAAATGGCAGGAGACGGCAGGAGGCGGGGATGTCACGGGCATATTGTCCTTTAAGGAGGATGTGGAGCCGTTGGCTGCCAGAGCGCTGTCCTTGGGGACCCGGTGCGTTCTTCTGAAATGCGGGGCAGCGGGCATGTACCTGAAGACAGCACCTGAGCCGGTATGGAAGGAGGTCCTGCCGGGATTTACAGGATGGAATGACATCAGCCATTTTGAGGACAGCTATGTGCCGGACTGCATCCTGTCGGGGACTGGAGCAGGGGATACCAGTATAGCCGCCTTCATAAAGGCCATGCTGGACGGCTGTGAGCCACTTGAATGCGCGCGGCTGGCAGCTGCCACGGGAGCCTCCTGCGTCACGGCCTACGACGCCCTGAGCGGCCTGCTGCCCTTTGAGGAGCTGAGGCAGAAGATGGAGGCGGGATGGGAGAAGCAGAGCATCATCCGTCCGTGACATAGAAAAATAACGCCTCTGTGACGAATAAAAGAATGTTCACCAGGGCAAAGCCAAGGATGCTTCCGTAAGAGACAGTAAAACCACGTATGTCCCGGCGCAGGCCGGAGGAAAGGAGAATATATAATATGTTAGTTTCAATGAAAGCGGTCTTAGACCTGGCAGATGCAAAAAAGATAGCAGTAGGCGCCTTCAACATCACATCCCTGGAGGGAATTCAGGCCGTATTAGGGGCGGCCAAGGAGCTGGGACAGCCGGTCATCCTGCAGTTTGCTCCGGTCCACGAGTCCGTTATCCCTCTTAAGGTCATCGGGCCCGTGATGGTGATGATGGCAGAGAAATCCTCTGTGCCCGTATGCGTCCATCTGGACCACGGCGATAAGCTGGAAATCCTTCAGGAAGCTCTGGAAATGGGATTCACCTCAGTGATGTACGACGGTTCCGTTCTGCCATTTGAGGAAAATGCGGCAAACACAAAGATTGCGGTGGAAATGGCCGGAAACTGGGGCGCTTCCGTGGAGGCTGAGCTTGGAGCCATGGGAAGGCAGGAATTCTCAAGCGTGGGAGAAGGCGAAGAGGGAGAGGCTGTGGAGAGCTGCTATACGGACCCGGAACAGGCCCGGGCTTTCACCGCGCTTACCGGAATAGATGCCCTGGCCTGCTCATTCGGCACCGTGCACGGGCTGTATCTGACCACTCCCAAGCTGGATTTTGACAGGATACACAGGATTCGGGAAAGCATTGGTATTCCCATTGTGATGCACGGCGGATCCGGGGTCAGCGACGAAGATTTTAAGAAATGCATTGCCAACGGGGTCAGGAAAATCAATTACTACACCTACCTGGCCAAGGCGGGCGGCATGTATGTAAAAGAAAAATGCGCGGATGCGGGGGAATATGTATTTTTCCACGATGTGACCCAGTGGGCGGTCCAGGCCATGAAGGAGGATGTGCTCCACACAATCAAGGTGTTCTCGCATCTGGAGTAAGGCGGCAAAGGAGGAAAGGCCATGAAACGTTCGGAAATCAACAGGGCACTGAGGGACATGGAAAAAATGATTGACAGATGCTCCTTTAAACTGCCCCCATTCTGCTATTTTACACCGGAAGAGTGGAAGGAGAAGGGACGCGAATACGATGAGGTCCGGGATAACATGCTGGGGTGGGATATCACGGATTTTGGAATGGGGGATTTTGACAGGGTGGGCTTCTCCCTTATCACCCTGAGAAACGGCAATGTGTCCATGGATAAGTACACAAAACCCTATGCGGAAAAGCTGCTGTACATGAAGGAAGGGCAGTCTGCCGCCATGCATTTCCACTGGAATAAGATGGAGGACATCATCAACAGGGGAGGGGGAAATGTGCTCATAGGCGTATATAATGCCGGCAAAGAGGAAGGTCTGGCCGATACGGATGTGCTGATACACAGTGACGGACGGGAGTATACGGTTCCCGCGGGAACGCAGATACGTCTGCGCCCCGGGGAGAGCATTACCATCCAGCCCCTCCTGTATCACGATTTCCATTTGGAGCCGGGCACGGGGCCCGTGCTGTTGGGAGAGGTATCCATGTGCAATGACGATAACCGGGACAACCGGTTCTATCTGCCGGCAGGCCGTTTTCCGGTCATAGAGGAGGATGAGCCGCCTTTCCGTTTGCTGTGCAATGAGTATCCCCCCGCGGGCAGTTGTGCAAAACGATGAAAATTTACGGCGTCAGAATGGAAAACAGCAAAAGTGATGATGAAAGATATGACAAATGTCATATAAAAATGATTACATTGTGCACATGTGTTAAAAAGAAAAGAATGGTAAGATTTAATTACGGCAAAAACGACAAAGCATTTTGTAAAAGGAGGTAACTTATGAAAAAAAGTACTAAGAAGCTGTTGGCAGTCATGATGTGCGCGGCAATGGCAGGTTCTGCCCTGGCAGGGTGCAGCAGCGGGGACTCCCAGACAACGGCCGCCGCCGCAGAGGCGCCAACCCAGGACCAGACCACAGAAGAAGCCAAGGAGGCGGCCGCTGAACCTGAGAAGGCAGAGGAGAGCAAGGAAGGCACAGAGGCGGCAGCGCCGGCAGTGGCCGATATGGCGTCTGCTGATGTGAAGAAGAAGGACCCGGACAAGCATTATAAATTCGGCTATACCTGTATGGACGGAACCAACCCGTTCTTTGTCACCATTGAGAAGAGAATGAGGGAAATGGTTGAGGCCAACGGCGATGAGCTGATTGCGGTGGATCCTGCCAATGATGTTACGCTTCAGATTACCCAGGTAGAGGACCTGATTTCCCAGAACATTGACGCCATGTTCATGAATCCGGCGGAGGCGGAAGGAATCCTTCCGGCCCTGGACCAGCTTAAGGAAGCAGGAATCCCCATCGTTGGATTTGACACAGAGGTGGCGGACATGTCCTACCTGATTTCCTATACCGGATCCGATAACTATAACGCAGGCAAGGTTTGCGGCGAGGACCTTGTAAAGAAATGCCCGGACGGCGGGGACATCATTGTACTGGATTCTCCTACCATGAATTCCGTTACGGACAGAACCAACGGATTTTTAGACGCAATTGAAGGAAAAGGCTTTAATATCGTTGCACAGCAGGATGCCAAAGGCAATCTGGAAGTATCCATGGGTATTGCGGAGGATCTGCTGCAGGCTCACGGCGATGTGGTTGCTATTTTCGGCGGCAATGACCCCACCGCACTGGGAGCACTGGCAGCAGCCAACGCGGCCGGTCTTACAGACTGTATGATTTACGGTGTGGACGGCTCTCCTGACATCAAGGCAGAGATGGCTTCCGGGGAATCCCTGATTGAAGGAAGCGGCGCACAGTCTCCCGTTAAGATTGCACAGTCCGCGGTGAATATCATGTATACATACTTAAACGGCGACAAGGTCGAATCAAGATATCCGGTAGAAACCTTCCTTATTACATCAGAAAATGTAGATAAGTATGGCACAGATGGATGGCAGTAAGAGATTAGTCTGAAAAAGTGCTGGGCCCCTGCGGGGGCCAGGCACTTTTTATCTGGCAGGACAAAAATAGAAAAGTACGGCAGGAAACTCTGTCAGGAACCATATGAATAGAAGAACAGGCAGGTGAGATTATGAGTGAAACAGTTCTGCTTCAAATGAAGAACATCCACAAATCATTTCCGGGAGTCAAGGCGCTTCATGGGGTGGACCTGGAGCTGAGGGCCGGCGAGGTCCACGCATTGCTCGGTGAAAACGGGGCAGGCAAATCCACGCTGATTAAGGTTCTGGGCGGCATCTACATTGCAGAAGAGGGCGAGATTTTTATTGACGGAAAAAAGGTAACCATTGACGGGGTAAATGCATCTCACAGCAACGGAATTTCCATTATCCATCAGGAATTGGTACTGGTGCCTCACATGACTGTGGCGGAAAATATCTTTCTTGGCAGGGAGCCGTCAAAGGGGCTTTGGGTCAGCCATGAGACCATGGAAAAGGAAGCCCAGCAGCTTCTGGACACATATCACATGAGCATTGACGCGGGGACGCTGGTCAAGGACCTTACCATTGCCCAGCAGCAGATGGTGGAAATCGTCAAGGCTATTTCCTATCATTCCAGGATTCTCGTGATGGACGAGCCCACTTCATCCATATCCGACAAGGAAGTGGAATTTTTGTTCAGCACCATGCGGGAGCTCACAAAAAAGGGCGTGGGAATCATATATATATCCCATAAGATGGACGAGCTGGAGCAGATCTGCGACCGGGTAACCGTGCTGAGAGACGGAACCTATGTGGGAACCGAGAGGGTAAAGGATACTACAAGGGACCATCTCATTGCCATGATGGTGGGCCGGGAGCTGACCAAGTATTACACCAGGGATTACATGGAGCCCGGCAGGGTTGTTTTAAAATGTGAAAACATTGCAGACGGAAAGATGGTCAAAGGGGCCAGCTTTGAACTGCGTGAAGGGGAAATCATTGGTTTTGCGGGGCTGGTAGGCGCCGGAAGAAGCGAGACCATGAAGTGTATCTTCGGACTGACGCCCGGCTGCACGGGCGATATCAGTGTGGAAGGAAAGAAGGCGGCTATTAAATCGCCCATTGATGCCATGAAGTTCGGTATTGCCCTGGTGCCTGAGGACCGGAAGCAGGAGGGACTGTATAAGGTTCAGAGCGTCCGGTTCAACTCCACCATCGAGGTGCTGAAAAGCTTTATAAAGGGCATATGGGTGGATGCAGACAAGGAGGAGGAGATTACCAGGCAGTATATCGAGATGATGGATACCAAGACTCCCTCCCAGGAACAGCTTATCGGGAATCTGTCCGGCGGCAACCAGCAGAAGGTAATGATTGGAAGATGGCTGGCCACAGCCCCTAAGATACTGATTCTGGACGAGCCCACCAGAGGCGTGGACGTGGGCGCCAAATCTGAGATATACGCAATTATGAATGAGCTGGTGAAGAAAGGCGTGTCCATCATCATGATATCGTCAGAACTGCCTGAAATTCTCAACATGAGCGACCGGGTCTATGTCATGTGTGACGGCCGGATAACCGGGTGCTTCAGCCATGAGGAATGCGTCACCCAGGAACAAATCATGAAGCTGGCGGCAAAGTAAGAAAAGGGGGAAAGTCAAATGACAACCAGATTGCAGAAAAATGTAAAACAATATTTCAAGGATAATATCGGCATCATCGGGGCCCTGCTTATTTTGTGTATTTTCTTATCCGTGTTCCCAAAAACCAGCGGCTCCTTTCTGACCCAGAAAAATATATTCAATGTACTGAGACAGATATCGTCCAACCTGTTCCTGGCCTGCGGCATGACCATGGTCATCATCCTGGGGGGCATTGATTTGTCCGTGGGATCCATCATCGCCCTTTCAGGCTGCTTTGCAGCCGGCTGCGTGTCGCGTTACGGCCTCCCCATAGCAGTGGGTGTTCTGGGCGGCGTGCTGGTGGGCACCGTGGTGGGGATGTTTAACGGCGTTGTCATATCAAAGACAACCATACCGCCGTTTATCGTGACCCTGGCCACCATGAATGTGGCAAAGGGACTGGCCTATGTATATACAGGCGGCTCACCTGTGCGGGTGGTCACAAAGGAATGGCAGTTTTTAGGAGCCGGGTACGTGGGCGGAGTCCCCACTCCGGTCATACTTCTGGCAGTGGTGCTGGTTATCACGGCCATTATCATGAATAAGACAAAGCTGGGGCGCCATATCTACGCGGTGGGCGGCAATTCCCAGGCAGCCAGATTCTCAGGCATCAGTACGGCAAAGGTAAAATTCCTGGTACATACCTATTCGGGAATCATGGCAGGACTTGCGGGCGTGGTCCTGGCATCACGTATGTATTCCGGCCAGCCCACGGCAGGAGACGGGGCTGAGATGGACGCCATTGCAGCCGTTGTGGTGGGCGGCACCTCCATGGCAGGCGGATCCGGCAAAATAGGCGGAACCATCATAGGCGGCCTGATTATCGGCGTGCTGAACAACGGCCTGAATCTGCTGAATGTCAATTCCTTCTGGCAGTACGTTGTAAAGGGAACCGTTATTCTCCTGGCTGTTTTTGTGGATTACCTGAGAAACAAAAAGGCGGAATAGAGCCTGGTTTACGGCAAAAGCGTTTCACGGCAGTGAGGCGCTTTTTGTCGAAGTCAAAGTTTTTAAAAAGTTACCATGAGATATTACAGATACGCATGTTTGCGGTATAATGGGAAAGGACCGGACCGGGGATATGACCAGGCAGCTGAGAAATGAAGGCAAGGAAATGAAGGCAAGGATAGAGAGGCGGGAACCAGATGAAGATAGGAACAGGTTTGTTAATCCTGACAGCGGGCATCATGCTCCTGCTGGAGGGCTGCGGCCAGGCGGACGGAAGCGGGCGCCAGCATGAGGCCAGGCTGTTCGGGGCCACCTATATGACCAGAAATAATCCGTATTTTGATGTGCTCAATGAGGGAATTGAAGAGGTGGTGGAAGCCAACGGCGATATCCTTCTCACCAGGGACCCCCTTCAGGACCAGGAAAAGCAGAACGAGCAGATCCAGGAGATGATAGACGAGGGCATACAGATGCTGTTTTTAAATCCTGTGGACTGGGAAAAGGTGCAGCCGGCCCTGGATGCCTGCCGAGAGGCAGGAGTCGGCATCATCAATGTGGATACGGTGGTGAAGGACAGGGATTCCGTGATTTCCATTATTGAGACGGATAACTACCAGGCAGGCCAGCTCTGCGCCCTGGATATGATGAAACGGAAGGACGAGGCTAAAATCGTCATCCTCAACAATCCCATACAGACCTCCATTACCAACCGGGAACAGGGCTTTCTGGACACCATAGCGGACAATGACAATTACCAGGTGGTATACAGGGAAGCTGCGGCAGGCGAGATTGAGGTGTCCTCCCATGTGATGGCCGACCTACTGCGCCGTGACATCAGCTTCGACGTGATTTTGGGGGGCAATGACCCCACGGCGCTGGGAGCTCTGGCAGCCCTGCAGCAGGCCAAGAGAGAGGAGGGGGTCCTGATATACGGAATCGACGGCTCTCCGGATTTCAAGGCAATTCTGGACGTGGGCTATGTGACGGGGACCAGCGCCCAAAGCCCAAGGTCCATAGGCAGGAAGGCGGCTGAGACCGCGTACCGTTACCTGGACGGGGAGCCGGTGGAGAAGTACATAAGCCTGCCCAGCACCATGATTACGAGGGACAATCTCCATGAGTTTGAGATAGACGGGTGGCAGTGAAAAGATGGATACGAATATGGATAACAGGCGGGTACGCATTCTGCAGTTAGGCATCCTGGCGCTTAATGTGGTATCCGTAATGGGACTCAGCATATTTATATATGCCACAATTGAAAATATACGGCGCAGCTATGTGGCCAGGGAGTTCTTAAGCGGCATCCAGGCCATTGTCTGGTACCCTTACCGGAACATCTGGATCTGCGCCCTCCTTCTGGCGCTTTTGGCAGGCAGCATGTTTGTGCGGGACCGGCTGTTTCCGGACAACAGCAAGGTGATTCTTTTTAGCCTTGTAGCTGATTTTGCCATTTGTTTTGCCATTATCATACTTTTGAATTTTAATTACAACGGAATTCTGCTGCTGGTGTTTTCCAATGTCATTCTCTATGCCAAAAACGGGAAATCCAGATATTTTCTGGCGGCAGTGGCAATCGGCAGCTTCATCCTGGCTGATTATGAACTGCTTTCCATTTCCTACCGCCTGTATTCCATACAGGATTACATTTCATTTTACAATGCATCCGCCCAGCAGTACCTGCTCAGCAGCTACAATATTCTGGTATCCCTGAATGTAATCATGTTCGTGGTGTACTGTGTGAACATTATCAACCAGCAGCAGGGAAATCTGGATGAGATACACGCCCTTAACGAGCAGCTTCAGGACGTGAATGAGCAGCTTCAGGAGTATTCGGTGATGGCGGAGAAGATGGCCGAGACACGGGAGAGGAACCGTCTGGCCAGGGAAATTCATGATACCCTGGGCCATACCCTGACCGGAATCGCCGCGGGTATAGACGCCTGTCTGGCCACCATAGGCACATCGCCCCAGCAGACAAAGGACCAGCTGGAGCTTATTTCCAAGGTCACAAGGGACGGCATTAAGGAGATACGGCGATCGGTCAGCCAGCTGCGCCCGGACGCCCTGGAGCGCTTCAGCCTGGAATACGCCATCAGCAAGATGGTATCGGACATGAACGCTGTGTCCGGCGCAAGGGTGTATTTTGACTGCCAGGTAAAGAACCTGAAATTTGACGAGGACGAGGAAAACGCCATTTACCGGGTGATTCAGGAGGGAATCACAAACGCCCTGCGCCATGGCCATGCCAGTCAGATCTGGATTACCATAAAGAAGGAGGATACGGACATCCTTCTGCAGATAAGGGACAACGGAATCGGTTGTAAGGAGATAAAGAGCGGCTTCGGAACAAAGCATATGAAGGAGAGGATTAAGATGCTGAGCGGCGTTGTTACATTTGACGGAAGCGACGGATTTACTGTAAATGCAAGAATACCAATCCGGTGGGGGGAGACTTATGATTAAAGTATTGATTGCCGACGATCAGGAATTGATTCGCCAGAGCCTGCAGATTGTGCTCAACAGCAGGCCGGATATAATGGTTACGGATGTGGCCTCCAACGGGCAGGAGGTCATCCGCAGTGTGAGGAAGAACAAACCCGATGTCATACTGATGGACATACGGATGCCAAAGCTGGACGGCGTGCAGTGCACGAAAATTATCAAGGAAAACTATCCTCAGATTAAAATTATTATACTTACCACGTTTGACGATGACGAGTACGTCTACAATGCCCTGAAATATGGCGCCAGCGGATATCTGTTAAAGGGTGTGTCCATGGATGAACTGGCCAATGCCATCACCACGGTGTACAATGGATGGGCTATGATTAACCCGGATATTGCCACCAAGGTGCTGAGGCTGTTTTCGCAGATGGCCCAGGCGGATTACACCATACTTGTGGGTGACAAGAATGTGGACGAGCTCACAAAGACAGAATGGAAAATCATAGCCCAGGTGGAAAAGGGGGCCAGCAACAGGGAAATAGCGGAAGCCCTTAAGCTGTCAGAGGGAACGGTGCGCAATTATCTCAGCACCATACTGAACAAGCTGGATTTGAGAGACCGCACCCAGCTGGCAATCTGGGCTGTCCAGACCAACGTAAGAAAGCGGCTGGGCACCTGAGATTTGACCGTGCCGGAGTACGCGGGCAGGGGGATGACAAGATGTTGGCAGAAGGAAGGATGAAATTGGGATGAAAGGATGGAAATGGACACTGGGGGCGGGAGCTTTCGCGCTCCTTCTTGTGGGCTTACTTGGATGTGTATATAAGTACCATGAGAAGGAGATTGTCCTGGAATTCGGCATGTTTACGGGAAGCAACTGGGATGTGGCCAGCGCAAGCAGCTTTGTCATCATGGACAAGGCTATCGCAAGGTTCGAGGAGGAGCATCCCGGGGTGAAGATACATTACTACAGCGGAATCAGCAAGGAGGATTACTCGGAGTGGTGCGCCAGAAAGCTTTTAGAGGGAAAGATGCCGGACGTGTTTATGGTGCCTGATTCGGATTTCAACCTGTATTCGTCCCTGGGAGTCCTGAAAAACCTGGACGAGCTCATTGAGCATGACGCCGGGTTTGACCGGAATGATTTTTTCACCACTGCCCTGGATGCGGGAAAGTACGAAGGACACCAGTGCGCCCTTCCGTATGAAACAGTTCCCGTTCTTTTGTTTGTCAATAAGTCTCTTCTGGCCAAAGAGCAGATTGAGGTGCCGGGGGAGGACTGGACCTGGGACGACATGTATGAAATCTGCCGGAGGATAACAAAGGATGTAAACGGAGATGGACTGCTGGACCAGTTCGGGACCTATAATTACAGCTGGAGAAACGCGGTTTACACCAGCGGGGGAAGATTTTATGACGGGGACCAGCAGCAACTGCCCTTTACAGACTCCCATGTCCTGGATGCCATCAAATACATGAAGCGCCTCAACGACCTTAACCAGGGACAGAGTGTGACTCAGGAGGATTTCAACAAGGGGAACGTGGCTTTCATGCCGCTGACCTTTGCGGAGTACAGGACCTATAAGACATATCCTTACAGGATTAAGAAATACACCAAGTTCCAGTGGGACTGCATCACATTTCCCGCGGGCAAGGAGGGGGAGAACCGTTCCAGGGTCGATTCCCTTCTCATGGGAATCAACAGCAATACAAAGCATGAAAAGCTGGCATGGGAGTTTCTGAAACAGCTGACCGGAAATGAGGAGATGCAGATGGATATATTCCGGTATTCCCAGGGGGTGTCTGTGCTCAAAAGCGTTACCGGATCCGCCCGGGCGGCTGCCATCATACAGGAGGACATGGATGAGGGAGAGCAGGTCATCAACAGCAGCCTGCTTTACAATGTAATTGAAAATGGAGTCATAGAGCCCAAATTCCAGCAGTATGAGCAGGTCATGAGCCTGGCGGACGGGGAAGTATCAAAGATACTCATGGAAAACAGGAATGTGGACAGCAGCATGAAGATATTCCAAAGAAGCATTACGAAGTATTTACAGCAGCAGAGGTGAGCCGCACAAGCGCGTGACAAAAAAGTCCAGGCCGTAATCATCCGTACATTGGTTCGTACAATGATTGGGCCTGGGCCTTTTTCATTTATTTGTTTCTGGTATGGTATGCTGTGGGAAGGTTCCAGTTGTATTTCGTCGCCAGAAGGCGGATGAGCACCACCAGAATTGCGCTTAATATCATGGAGGCGTCCCTGGAGAGCCAGCCGTTAAGGCAGACATAGCACACGGCCCCGGCAATGGAGGCAGAAGCGTATACATGCTTGCGCAGGATATACGGGGACTGGCCTGCCAGTATATCCCGCAGGATACCGCCGCCAACGCCTGTGAGGACGCCCAGAAAGATGGAAAGGAAATGATATTCCCCGTAACCGGCTGTTCCCGCGGTGTTGATGCCGGTCACTGTGAATGCTCCCAGTCCGACCGCATCAAACAGGTTCATCATCTTCTCATAGGCCGAGATATACCGGCTTTCCAGTATCTGCTGGTTCAGCCAGGCCAGGATAAAGAGCACCATGGCCGTGAGAAAGGCCGCGTACACGTAAACCGGGTTCATGAACAGGCTGGGCGGTACGATCCCCAGTATGATGTCACGAAGCATTCCGCCGCCAACGGCAGTGGTGACGCCAAGGACCACCACTCCCAACAAATCCAGCCGCTGTTTGATGGCTACCAGGGCACCGGATGACGCAAAGGCCACGGTACCGATTATTTCGATGATAAAAAAGATTGAGATATTCGATTCCATAATACGCTCCCAGCCAATGGCTACAGCAGATAAATCTTATTCTCTGCGCAGATATCGCGCATTTTTCCGGGCCAGATACTGGCCTGTACTTCACCGATATGGGCGCGGTCCAAAAGCAGCATGCACAGACGTGACTGTCCGATACCGCCGCCAATGGTGTAGGGAAGTTCACCGTTTAAAAGCATTTTATGATAGGGCAGGCTGCGGCGGTCTTCACATCCCGCCTTCTTCAGCTGGTCTTCCAGGGCAGCCTCATCCACACGGATACCCATGCTGGAGATTTCCAGGGCGCACTGCAAATGCTCAAACCAGAACAGGATATCGCCGTTCAGCTTCCAGTCGTCATAGTCGGGCGCACGTCCGTCATGGGGCCTGCCGCTGGCCAGTTTGTCGCCTATCTGCATCAGGAACACGCAGCCATGCTCCCTGGTAATCAGGTTTTCCCTTTCCTTAGGAGTATTATCAGGATACAGGTCCTCCAGTTCCCGGCTGGTGATAAAGTAGATATCCTTTGGCAGGTGTTTAACAGCCTCCGGGTATTTATACCACACCTCATGCTGCATGTGCTTGATAATCTTGAAGATCTCCCGCACCGTATCCTTTAAGGTTTCCAGATTGCGCTGCTGCTTAGTGATGACACGTTCCCAGTCCCACTGGTCCACATAACAGGAGTGAAGATTATCCAGTTCCTCATCCCTGCGGATGGCGTTCATGTTGGTGTAGAGGCCCTCGCCCGGTTTAAAGCCGTATTTCTTTAGCGCCATACGTTTCCATTTTGCCAGTGAGTGCACCACCTCCAGGGTTTCACCGGGAAGCCCCGGCATGTCAAAGGAAACAGGGCGTTCGGTGCCGTTCAAGTTATCATTAAGTCCGCTGCTCTTTTCCACGAACAGGGGAGCGGAGATACGTTCAAGGTGCATCTCCCTGCCCATTTCCTTCTGGAAGGTGTCGCGTATGTATTTGATTGCGTCCTGCGTCTCCCGTATGGAGAGATGGGGATCGTAATCCTTAGGTATGATTAGTTCCATCTTAAAAACCTCCAAACTACTTGAATTCATTACATATGTTTCTTATGGTATCATCATTGGGAAAAACGTGCAAGTGCTTCCATCACTTTTTTATGCCGGAAACGGACTGAAAATGAGAAAATCCTCTGGAAAGATGCTGAAATATGATGTTACACACAGACGGAAACATGGTACAATAGAGTTAAAATTGAAATCGGGAGGTAATGAGATGAAACGGACAGGGAAGGTATGGCTTGCAGTGGTCATGAGTGGAGTGCTTCTGGCCGGAGGCGCCGGAATGACGGGACAGGCCCCGTGGGTAATGGAGGCTCAGGCCCATTCAGGCAGAACAGATGCCAGCGGAGGTCACCGGGATAATAAGAATGCCAGCGGGCTGGGAAGCTATCATTACCACTGCGGAGGTTATCCGGCACACCTGCATCCCAATGGAGTGTGTCCCTATGCAGGAGGCGGGGAAAGTACCCGGACCAAGACTCAGACACAGACCAAAACACAGACACAGGTTCAAACACAGGCCCAGACACAGGCTCAGGCTGCAATCCAGGAAATTTCCGGGGCAGGGGAAGCTTCCGGCACTTCGGGCTGGTGCCGGAATGGGGCACAGTGGAACTATATCTGTGAGGACGGAACCCGGCTGATTGGATGCTGGAAGCAGATTGACGGCGTATGGTACTGTTTTGACGGTGACGGAAACATGCGGACCGGATGGTACGGGGAAAATGGTTCTCTCTACTATCTGGGAACAGACGGGAAGATGGCCGTCGGAACCTGCGTAATCGATGGAAAGGAATATCGGTTTGACCAGGACGGGAAGATGATATAGCTGGATAACAGGTAAGGGCAGGATGAACCGGCAGAAGTATGACAGGAAAAATGACAGGAAAAGCGGGTCCCCATTGGCACAGTCAACGCGGGCCCGCAGCCGTTTATCATTTTTTGATTTTACTCAAATAAATCCATAAGCTTCTTCTTCATTTCACGCCGTCTTTTATCTGTTTCTTCAGAATCCAGGGAAAACCTGCCTTCCTCTTCTCTTAACACGTCGCCTTCCTTAATACCCTTTGGAAGATGGCTGACGGGAACGGAGATGCGTTTCCTTAATTCTGTTTCACATATGGCCAGACCCTCTTCCAGCCGGTCGATGATATATTTCATATAGGGAATCCTTTCTGTGGGGGTGGGGTAAGAGACAGTATTTACAGAATGTCTCATATTGCGTTTGGTTTAAGGTTTGCACTGCTTACAGGGTTCATATCCCTCCTGCACCAGTTCATCCCTGGATGCTGTTACATCCTTTCGGTTCTCAGGCTTCATCTGGGTGGCAGAGGCACAGTCGGGGCGGTGGAACCTGCCTGTGTTTGTATTAATAACATAGCTTGAGAGAGCGGAGCTATTGCCGGCATTATTGCTGCCGCTGAACGTTCCGCTGCCGGTACTCCATGTAATTGTCTTGCCGTCACTGAATGCGGTAATGGTCCCCTCCACATCCGTGCGCAGTATCTGGCAGCCCGCCTTCTTAAGCTTTTCCATGGTTTCCTTATGGGGATGGCCGTAAGAGTTGCCTTTCCCGCACTGGATTACCACCCAGGAGGGAGACACTTTTTTCAGAAATGCGTCACTGGTGGAGGTGCTGCTGCCGTGATGACCTGCCTTCAGAACATCTGCTTTCAGCATGGCGCCGCTGTTTACAATATCTTCTTCAGCCTGGTTCTCCGCGTCACCGCACATGACAAAGCTATTATCGCCATAGGTAAGGCGGATTCCCACGGACCAGTTGTTCAGGTCGTTGCCGTAGTCTTTTACCGGGGAAAGTATAGTGAAGGACGCGTTTCCCAAATCATAGGAATCCCCGGGCGCGGGTTTGGTGATTTTAAGTCCTCTGGAGGCAATGGAGTCCAGTACGTCCTCAAAGGTCCTGGTGGTATGTTCCACAGGGGGCAGGAGGACCTTGTCCACGGGAAAGGTATCAATAACCTTGTCCAGGCCGCCGATATGGTCGGAATGAGGATGGGTGCCAATCACATAATCCAGTTTTGTCACTCCCTCTGCTTTTAGATAAGAGACTACGGTGCCGGCCTGATCATTTTCACCTGCGTCAATAAGCATGTAGTGTCCGTCTGATTCGGCCAGTATACTATCGCCCTGGCCCACATCAATAAAATGCACAGCCAGTCTGGACCCAGATGGCATCGTTATGGAGAAATCCTTGCCAGGTGAAGGAGAGGGGGATGAATCCGTGCATCCTCCCAGCAAAAGAGATATTGCACATAAAATGGATATTACCAATATTCGGATATTATTTGGTTTTGTCATAAACTAGTCAGCCTTCCTGTCTTTGTAATAATCATATTTTCAGATGGGGATTATCCGTTCACATAACCGCAGTGTTTATGGTTGTTATCATTGCCGGGCATCCTGTGCCCGGACCGCATTGCGGAATGCGGTGTCCCACTGGGGGTAGGAACGTTTTAGGGATACGGGTCTGCCTTCCGTATCCAGGAAGCAATGCCTGCTCTCACCTGTGGTTTTGAGTTCACCGGTGGCCGTATCGCGCATCTCATACGCAAGGGTCATGCGTATGGCGTTATACTCCTTTACCCATACATGTATTTTCACATGGTCATCAAAACGTACCATGGACCTGTACTGGCAGTGTACCTCCAGAACCGGGCTCATGATGCCGGATGCTTCCATGGACTTATATCCGCAGCCCATTTGTTCCATAAGGTTTACCCTTGCTTCCTCCATCCAGCGGATGTAGTTGGAATGGTGCACACAGCCCATCTGGTCCTGATACCATAATGCGAATCCCTCATCTGTCATATCCCTGGTATCGGCTGGTAGTAACTTCCTTTTCGGCAGCATAGCGGCACATGGAGCTATTATACCACAAATATTTCCAAAAGACGAGTAGTTGGAAGCAGAGTCTTACCCAGAGTCTTACCTGCCCCTGCCACGGGCCGGCTGTCTTGCTCCCACTGAGGAATTTAAACAGCTTATGTATATTTTGAAATTTGGTTACATATACTGGTAATAAATGGACCTGTCCTCCGATCTGATACCCGGAAGCAGATTCAGACCAGATTTTATCAAAAAGAAAAGGAGCGTATGATATGGCACGGGGAGTAAGAAAGTCACCGGTTGAAAAACTGCAGGGAGAGCTGGCGGATGTACAAGCATCCATAGCACAGTATGAAAGCTGTCTGGAAACCATGAGAGAAAAGGAAAAGGTACTTATGGAACATATCCAGCTGGAGGAATTTAAGGTGGTCAGCGATATGTTAAAGGAACGTGACATGACCATGGATGATTTAAAAGAAATGCTGGCAGGAGGGGACGTGACTCTCAGTGCATGAGACACGTAATCCTGTACACACGGTAATTCCATACAAAGATAAGAACGCCTGTAAAATACGCGTTCTTATTTTTTTCCTTAGTTTTTATGCTTGTTTGAGTCCTCATGTTGTAGATGGCAGCTGTTTTATGGTAGAATGATAAAAAACAGCAGGCTTGAAGGAGGTACATAAGATGGCGGAAGTCACTTTGGGGAAAACAGGTATAACTGTGAACAAGAATGGGTTTGGGGCCCTTCCTATCCAGAGGATACCGGTGGAGCAGTGCAGGGAGGCAGGCATGGGGTTCATTGCCATGAAGGCATTATCCGGCGGTCTTATCAATAATTCACGGGCAGCCTACGCATATTTAGCCCAGTTTGACAATGTGCTTCCAATCTGGGGTGTTCAGAGAGAACGGGAGCTGGATGAATTCCTGTCTTATGTGGGAAATCCGCCTGAGATGACAGATGAGATAAGGGCGCTGATTGATAAGGACAGGAAAGAACTCCTGGGAGAATTCTGCAGAGGCTGCGGATACTGTATGCCATGTCCCGTGGGCATTGAAATCAATAACTGTGCCAGGATGTCCCTTATGATACGCAGGGCTCCTTCCGCGGCCTGGCTGACGCCGGACGCGCAGGAGAAAATGAAGAAGATTGAACAGTGCCTCCACTGCAACCAGTGCAAGGGAAAATGTCCATATAACCTGGACACGCCCTCACTGTTGGAGAAGAACCTGAAGGACTATCTGGAGATTCTGAATGGAAAGGAATATTAGAGGAAACAGACGAAGAAAATAGAAACAGCAGCGAAGGAAAGGAGACAGCGCCCCGCTGCCATTACAGGCAGAGGAAGCGCTGTTTTTAATAAAACCAAGGTATTGATTTTTCCGGGGATTAATTGCGGTAGCGGTTGATGCAGGCGTATATCTCCTGGATCCTCGGCATAGAGAGGCCGCAGGCTGTGTAGGAGCTGTCGCCCACGGCGGCCAGCCCGCCCTTCTGTATCTCCTTAAGCAGCATGGAGACCGTATCCCTTACCGTATACCGTTCAAGCAGCTGGTGTTCCACACAGTAGCGCAGCATCTGTGCCAGAGTGCTGGTCTGTTCAGCGTCAATGAGCTGCTCCACGAACCGCAGGTCCACAGGGGATTTGCCGATTTGCAGGGAATCTTTTCCATATACCTTAACCTTAATGCGTTCGTCACGGCCTCCGCCGAGGGTCCCCCTGCCTCTGTAATTACCCCTGTTTGCGGCAGCAAAATTTCCCGATACAGCCTGGGAACCGACTTTATTGCTTATAAGCCTGCGTTCCCCGGACGGAAGAAGAAAGCCGGGGGCAGAGGTGATGGGCTCAACGCCGTAGGCGGAACAGAAGGTCTTGGTCTTATCCGTGATGTCCAGCGGTTCATAGCAGTCCATCTGGAGGATGGTATCTGCAATATAGAAATAAGCGCCTGAACTTCCTGCCACCATAACAGTTGAAATGCCTGATTTTTCATACAAATCCCTGGCCCTCTCAATGAATGGGGTAATGGGCTCCTGGGCCCGGCTGATGATTTTCTGCATCAGATCATCCCTGACCATGAAGTTGGTGGCGGAGGTATCCTCGTCAATCAGAAAGACACGGCTTCCGGCCTCAATCCCTTCGATGACAGCGGCTGCCTGGGAGGTGCTGCCGCTGGCATCCTCAGTGGAGAAGCAGTGAGTGTCTTTTTTGTTGGGCAAGTCGTTGATAAACAGGGAAATGTCTACATTCTGAACGCTTCTGCCGTCCTCTGCCCGCAGCTTCATGGCAGTGGAATCAGTAATAACATATTCCCGCCCATCTCCGGCCACATGGTTGTAGACGCCGGACTCCAGTGCCTTTAACAGGGTGGATTTGCCATGATATCCGCCGCCCACAATCAGGGTAATGCCCCGGTGAAGTCCCATGCCGGTGATTCTGCCGTGATGGGGAAGGTTTAATTCCATTCTGAGGGAATCCGGTGACTGGAAGGGCACGCTGCCTTTCATGGGCCGGCTGGAAATGCCGCTTTCCCTGGGAAGGATGGCGCCGTCTGCCACAAAGGAGACCAGTCCCAGGCGTTCCAGTTCACATCGGATAAAATACTGGTCCTCCGCCAGGTCTGACACGGCCTTTACCTCCCGGGCAGGCCTGTTTTTATAATAGAATACGGTTTTGACACACCGCGGCAGGAAGTCAAACAGGATCTTAATCAGTTCGCCGGAATTAATGGTCCTGCCATTGGCGGGAAAACCTGCTTCAAAGCGTGCCGTTATACCCTTAGTGCCGCATTCGCAGGCTGTCCGGCTCAGAATCTCAGGCCCTGGATGGCTGGTGGCAATCAGGCCGCTTTTGCCGGAACCTTTTGCTTTAAAATTGTACTTGGCGATTTCCTGGCAGAACTGCCTGACCAGATAATCTTCCAGGGCGGTCTGCTTGTGGGGGGCGTCAAAATATCCGCCGGGGTAGGCGGCCCTCTGAAGCGGAATAAATACACTTAATTTGGAAGGGGATGCAAAGGGGTCCCCCTGTACATGGTCGATGGAAAGTACATAATCCGTAAAGTCATAGGAACCCCGCGTATCTTTATAGGCCGGATACCCCTTCCGGTCAATGGATTCCAGTAATCTTCTCAGGTCTTGTGCTGATTTCATGATGATGCTTCACCTCTTCGCCTGCGCTGCCAGGCCGGATCCCAGGTCCGGTCTGCCGTTTGGCAGTCTCCTTTTTCTGTATTTGCTTTCTATATTTTATAGCAGGTCCGGCGAAAATGCAACCGGGAAGAGCAGTCTGCCGGGAGGACATATGGCGGTCAAGGAATCATCCGGCCATCCGGGATTAGGCGGCGTTGAAGCAAGTCATGTTTTATGGTATGATAGCATAAGACGGCGCCGGGCCCGAAGTGGAATGTCAGAGACACCTCGGTTCATGGGCAGCCTTACGAAAGACAGGAGTGAAGAGTGGATATGGACCAGCAGAAGAAGGAGTTGTCAGAGGCGCTGTCCGGCGCGGAAAAGGTACTTATAGGCATCGGAGGGGAATGGAAATTAAGGGACGACGGCAGAGATGTGCGCCAGCGCTGTCTGGGAGACCAGGAGCAGAAGGAGCTTCGGGAAGCTTACGCGGCCCTGTGGAGTCTTGTCAGGGACAAGGATTATTACGTGATTACCACTGTGACGGATGGAGCTGTCTATGACACGGATTTTGACAGCGGGCGGGTGGTCGCTCCCTGCGGAAATATTCATTGGAGGCAGTGTTCCAAGGCCTGTACCAAGGATATATGGGAAGAGGGGGAGGTGCCGGATGATATCTGCCCTCACTGCAAGGCTCCCCTGACAGGCAATACGGTTGATGCAGAGACTTATATAGAGGAAGGCTACCTGCCCAGGTGGAAGGCATACAAGAAATGGCAGACAGGGACTCTGAACCGCAGACTGGTTATCCTGGAACTGGGAGAGGGGTTTAAGAGGCCTGCCGTCATGCGCTGGCCATTTGAGAAGATTGGTTTTTTCAATCAGAAATCCGTGTTTTACAGGATACATAAAACGTTTTACCAAATGCCCAAAGAAATGGGAGAGCGGGCCGCGGGAATCCAGGCAGATTCCGTTGCCTTTATCCGCGGCCTGGCAGAGGACTGAGAAGAATATCAGAATTACTTTATCACTACCATGCCTTGTTAATATCAGCCGGTCAATTACATTCCAGGAGGTCTCGTTGGCAATCATCTGATATTCAAGCGATTATAAAAAAAAAGTTGCCTTTATCACGTTACAATGCTAAAATATTAAATCATAGGAACGAGGTTGAATGTATGATTGCTATTATTGATTATGACGCAGGAAACCTGCGCAGTGTGGAAAAAGCCCTGCTTTCACTGGGAGAAATGCCTGTCATAACCAGGGACAGGAAAACGATACTCAAAGCGGACAAGGTCATTCTGCCCGGGGTGGGATCCTTTGGCGATGCCATGGGAAAGCTGAAGCAGTATGATCTTGTGGATGTGATTTGCGAGACAGTGGACCAGGGAACTCCATTTCTGGGTATATGCCTGGGGCTGCAGCTTTTATTTGCCGGCAGTGAGGAGAGCCAGGGGGCTGCCGGTCTGGGCATTCTTCCGGGAAAGATACTTAAGATACCGGAACATCCCGGACTTAAAATTCCGCATATGGGCTGGAATTCACTGAAGATAAGGCCGGAGGCAAAGCTGTTTCATGGGATTGAAGACGGAGCCTATGTTTACTTTGTCCATTCCTATTATTTGAAAGCAGAGGACGAGTCCGTTGTGGCAGCTTCCACGGAGTACAGCACCATAATCCACGCTTCTGTTGAACGGGGAAATGTGTTTGCATGCCAGTTCCACCCGGAGAAAAGCGGGAAGGTGGGCCTTGCCATTCTTAAGAATTTTATCGGACTGTAAAAGTCCCGCGCTGTCTGAAAAAATGTTGCCAGGACAGCGCCATGCCAATTAAAACAAGAGATAGGAGAGGCGATATGTTTACCAAAAGAATCATACCATGTCTGGACGTGGACAACGGACGCGTGGTAAAAGGCGTAAATTTTGTGAACCTGCGGGACGCAGGGGACCCGGTGGAGATAGCCGCGGCTTATGACAAGGCAGGGGCAGATGAACTGGTATTTCTGGATATCACGGCATCCTCAGATAACCGCCGCACTGTGGTGGATATGGTGCGCAAGGTGGCGGAGACTGTTTTCATCCCGTTTACTGTGGGCGGCGGCATACGCACGGTGGAAGATTTCCGCATGCTTCTCCGGGAGGGCGCGGATAAGATATCCATTAATTCCTCAGCCATCGACAATCCGCGTCTTATCAGCGACGCGGCGGATAAGTTCGGCCGCCAATGTGTGGTGGTAGCCATAGATGCCAGGCGCAGGGCTGATGGAAAAGGCTGGAACATCTATAAGCACGGCGGGCGCGTGGATGTGGGTATAGATGCCCTGGAGTGGGCCATGGAGGCAGACCGTCTGGGAGCGGGTGAGATACTGCTCACCAGCATGGACTGCGACGGAACCAGGAACGGATATGACAACGAACTGACTTCTCTCATAGCCTCCCACGTATCCGTGCCTGTCATTGCCTCGGGAGGCGCCGGGAATAAGGAACATTTCTATGATGCGCTGACAAAGGGCGGCGCGGACGCTGTCCTGGCCGCCTCTTTGTTTCATTATAAGGAACTGGAAATAAGGGACCTTAAGGAGTACCTGTCGGAGAGAGGGATTGCCGTAAGGATATAGCGGAAGGGCTGGAACGCGGGGGCCGGAGGCTTTGACGGCGGAAGCAGAAAGCTCCCGTCCGCAAGCCCCCATCCTCCATTCATCCATCCTCCTGTCTCATGCCCTCTGTCCCATATCTCGATACCGTTGCTCTCCTATATCCATCCTCACCAGGCTGCGCTCCCGGCCCTCTTTCTTAATTATTTTGTCGATATCCGTTGTTTCCTGCGGTTTCCTATGCTAAAATATGAAAATGTGAATTTATATCGTGAAAGAAAAGGAGAAGCAGGATATGGCCGCTATTACCAATGACTGGCTGGGGCCCATGAGCAGCGAGTTTAAGAAGCCCTATTATAAAGAACTGTACAAGACAGTAAAGCATGAATATGAGACCAAAAGGGTGTTTCCCGAACCCGATGATATCTTCAACGCGTTTGCCTTTACACCGCTGGCAGACGTGAAGGCAGTGATTCTGGGGCAGGACCCTTACCACAATTATGGCCAGGCCCATGGCCTGTGTTTTTCGGTAAAGCCGGACGTGGATATTCCTCCCTCACTGGTGAATATTTACCAGGAGCTTCACGACGATTTGGGGTGTTATATACCGAATAACGGTTACCTGAAAAAATGGGCTGACCAGGGTGTCATGCTGTTAAATACAGTGCTCACGGTGAGAGCCCACCAGGCTAATTCCCACCGGGACATTGGGTGGGAGAAGTTTACGGACGCCGCCATAAGCATTCTTAACCAGCAGGACAGGCCCATGGTGTTTATTTTATGGGGACGTCCGGCCCAGGCTAAGAAGGCAATGCTGAATAATCCCAGGCATTTAATCCTGGAGGCGCCCCACCCAAGTCCCTTGTCAGCGTCCAGGGGATTTTTCGGCAGCAGGCCTTTCAGCAAGACCAATGCATTTTTAGCAGAGCACGGCCTTACGCCTGTTGACTGGCAGATTGAGAATGTATAAAACAGGTATAGGGATAGATAAGAATACATAAAATGTACAGCAGACAGGGGCCCTTGCAGCAGGATGGCTGCACGGGCGGGATGCCGAGGGCGTCAGGGAATGGAGCCTGTCTGCGGTAAGGAGAATTTATGAGTTTAGTTGAAGTGTTAAAGATCATTGTACTGGGAATTGTGGAGGGATTCACGGAGTGGCTTCCCATCAGCAGCACGGGCCATATGATTCTGGTGGATGAAATCATACGTCTGAACCAGCCGGATGCGTTTAAGGACGTATTCCTGGTGGTGATCCAGTTAGGGGCCATCCTGGCCGTGGTGGTTATGTATTTTCATAAGCTGAATCCCTTCAGCCCCACCAAGACCAGCCGACAGAAGGATGCCACCTGGGCTCTGTGGATTAAAATTATCATTGCCTGTGTTCCGGCAGCCATTCTGGGGCTTTTGCTGGATGACTGGATGGAGGCCCATCTGTTCAATGCCTATGTGGTGGCAGCGGCTCTGATTGTGTACGGCGTACTTTTTATTGTACTTGAGAACAGCAGCGTGTGTACCAATCCCAGGTTTAACAAGGTGGGGCAGATTTCAGCCAAGACAGCGTTCCTCATTGGCATGGTACAGCTTCTGGCTTTGATACCGGGAACCTCCCGCTCCGGTTCCACCATTCTGGGCGCCATGGTCTTGGGCTGTTCCAGGGCTGCCGCGGCAGAGTTTTCATTTTTCCTGGGAATTCCGGTTATGTTTGGAGCCAGTTTGTTGAAAATCGTAAAGTATTTCCTGGCGGGGAATGCATTTACAGGACCGCAGATTTTTTACACCATACTGGGAATGCTGATTGCCTTTGTGGTCTCCATTTATTCCATCCGGTTTCTTATGAGCTATGTGCGCAAGCATGATTTTAAGTTCTTTGGATACTACAGAATTATCCTGGGCGTGATTGTGCTGGCATATTTTGGGATTACGGCGCTGGCCAGCTAGGAACGAAAGCCGGAAGCTTAATCATAAATAAAAGAATGATTGCCAGAACAGAAATACGGAATAGAAAAGGGCTCTGCCATGCTGACGGATTGTGCATGGCAGAGCCCTTTTTGCTGTTCGTTTTGTTTGCTTGAATCATGTTATAGTGCTAATCCAGATTATCCGCAATCTCGTACAGCAGCCGCTCCGTATCATCCCATCCCAGACAGGGATCGGTGATGGATTTGCCGTAGCAGTGTTCCCCGATTTTCTGGCTGCCGGGCTCAATATAGCTCTCAATCATGAGGCCCTTTACCAGATTCCTTATATCTCCGGAGTGACGGCGGCTGTGGAGCACTTCCTTGGCAATGCGAATTTGTTCCTGATACTGCTTGTTGGAGTTGGCGTGGTTTGTGTCCACGATACAGGCCGGATTCTGCAGTCCCCGCTTGTTATACAGGTCAAATAAAAGCTTCAAGTCTTCGTAGTGGTAGTTGGGGGTGCACTGGCCCCTCTTGTTCACGGCGCCGCGCAGGATGGTGTGGGTCAGCGGATTGCCGGGGCACTGTACTTCAAAGCCGCGGAAGATGAAGTCGTGGGGAAGCTGTGCAGCCACCACGGAATTCAGCATAACGGTCAGGTCTCCGCTGGTGGGGTTCTTCATGCCTACGGGCACATCGCAGCCGCTGGCCACCAGCCGGTGGAACTGATTTTCCACGGAACGGGCGCCTACCGCCACATAGGACATCATGTCGGAGAGATAGTTCATGTTTTCAGGATAGAGCATTTCATCTGCGGTGGAAAAACCTGTCTCCCGCAGCACCCTCATGTGCATATGGCGGATGGCCAGTATTCCCTCGAACATATCAGGCCGTTTCTCAGGATCGGGCTGATGAATCATTCCCATATATCCCTCGCCGGTGGTTCTGGGCTTGTTGGTGTAGACCCGGGGAATGATGATTAGCTTGTCCTTTGTCTTTTCCTGGACTTTCACAAGGCGTCCGGCGTAATCACATACAGATTCTTCGTTGTCAGCTGAGCAGGGGCCGATGATGACAACAAACTTGCCGCTCTCACCGGTAAATACCTTTTTTATTTCCTCGTCCCGTGCATGTTTGATTTCCGCCAGCTCAGGGGCCAGCGGGAATTGTTCCCGGATTTCTGCCGGCGTAGGCAGCTTATTGATGAATGTGAATCCCATTTCTTCGTCCTCCCATTATGTAAACACCGGACTGCGGTGTAAGATACATTTCAATGCTTCATTATAGTATAGAAAACCGGATTCGTAAATAGTGAATCCCACGAAAATATTGACAATAAAGCATTTTCCAAGTATAAATAGAAACATGACTGGTGCGGGAGATTAACGTGTGAGATGAAGAATGATAAGAGACAGACAGCAGGAACCATAATGGCCCTGGTAGGCGGAACCTGCTGGGGATTTTCAGGCTGCTGCGGGCAGTATTTATTTGAACAGAAGGGAATGGAGGCCCCGTGGCTGGTGGCTGTGAGGCTTTTTTTTGCGGGTATTATACTGGTGCTGACCGGGTTTAAGCTTCACGGCAGGGATAACCTGAGGGTGTTCCGGAAGAAGAGGGATACCATTCATTTGCTGGCATTTGCCATTTTCGGCATAACCTTCTGCCAGTTTACCTATTTTATGGCAATCCAGGCATCCAACGCGGGAACGGCAACCGTGCTCCAGTACCTGTCGCCCATCCTGATTCTGGCAGTGGTGTGCATGCGGGAGCTGCGCCTTCCCAAGGGGCTTGAGCTGGCAGCCATTGGTCTGTCTCTGTTTGGCACCTTTGTTATTGGCACCCACGGGGACATTCACTCCTTCCACATCACAGGGGAGGCCCTGTTCTGGGGTCTATTGGCAGCTGTCAGCTCCATGATTTATACCATCATACCGGGAGGGCTGATACTTAAGTATGATATATACCAGGTGCTGGGATTCGGCATGTTTTTTGGCGGGATTGCCATGGGAGCTGTGGTGCGGCCGTGGAGCTATGGGGTGGCATGGGACGCGGGCACCGTGGGAGCCCTGGCAGGCGTGGTGGTGGTGGGCACTGCCATTGCATTTGGCCTGTACCTTCAGGGCGTCAGCATGATTGGACCCTTAAAGGGAAGCATCATGGGAAGCGTGGAGCCGGTATCCGCGGTGGTCATATCCGTGTTCTGGCTGGGAACCCGGTTCACGCTGCCTGATTTTCTGGGATTTGCCCTGATACTGGGAGCCGTGTTTGTGCTTACCTTTGCACACCGCCCGGGAGAGGAAACGGCAAAAGGAGCCGATTTCTCTGCGGATTCCTAAAAAATTCCTAAAAGTCTGATTTCCGGGATTGTATAGGTTTCCGGGATTGACTCTTGACAAACCGGGAGAGTCTGTCTATAATGGTCATAATTTCATGAATTGGCTATGACGGGAACAAGTAGTAGCCTGCAGGAACAGACAGAAAGCAGCCGGATGATGAGAGGCGCGTGGAATGCAGGCCATGAATACATCCCTGAGCTTCGCACCCAACGGCGCTGTTGCAGACAACAGCCTTAGTAGGCTGCGACGGGTCCTGCATCCGTTATCGTGCTAGAGTATATGGGCGTTGGCTTTAGAGCCTGACGCGGTACTCGAAGAGGCGGGCAGCGCGAGCTGTCTGTGAACATCAGGTGGTAACACGGGGCTTAAGGGCTTCGTCCTTTTGGATAAGGGCGGGGCTTTTTTTAGTTCGTTAAGGGGAATCCGCGGCTGCGGTACGCCCTGCGCCTCTGCTGCCTCTGTATTAAAAATGTAAGAATCAAGCCCTTGCATGAAAGCAGAAGTATGGTAAAATAAAGAAAGTAAGAAGAGGAGAGAATCACCATGCAGATTTACGAAGAACTGGTTGCCAGGGGCCTTATTGCCCAGGTGACCAACGAAGAAGAAATTAAGAAAATGGTCAACGAGGGAAAGGCCGTATTCTATATCGGCTTCGATCCCACAGCTGACAGCCTCCATGTAGGCCACTTCATGGCGCTCTGTCTGATGAAGCGCCTTCAGATGGCAGGCAACAAGCCTATTGCCCTGATTGGCGGAGGCACGGGTATGATTGGCGACCCATCCGGACGTTCTGATATGCGCACCATGATGACCCCTGAAATTATCCAGCATAACTGTGACTGCTTCAAAAAGCAGATGAGCCGTTTCATTGATTTCTCAGAGGGAAAGGCCATGATGGTCAACAATGCGGAGTGGCTCATGGGCCTTAACTATATTGAATTCCTCAGGGAAGTGGGACCTCATTTTTCCGTTAACAACATGCTGCGGGCAGAGTGCTACAAGCAGAGGATGGAGAAGGGCTTAAGCTTCCTGGAATTCAACTACATGATTATGCAGAGCTATGACTTCTATGAGCTGTTTAAACGGTACGGCTGCAACATGCAGTTTGGCGGTGACGACCAGTGGAGCAACATGCTGGGCGGAACGGAACTGATCCGCCGTAAGCTGGGCAAGGATGCCCATGCAATGACCATTACCCTGCTCCTTAACTCCGAGGGCAAGAAGATGGGCAAGACACAGTCCGGCGCCGTTTGGCTGGATCCTGAGAAGACATCACCCTTTGATTTCTACCAGTACTGGAGAAATGTAGGGGATTCGGATGTGCTTAAGTGCCTGCGCATGCTTACCTTCCTTCCTCTGGAGCAGATTGACGAGATGGATAAGTGGGAAGGCAGCCAGTTAAACCAGGCAAAGGAGATACTGGCATTCGAGCTTACAAAGCTGGTGCACGGCGAGAAAGAGGCATCAAAGGCGCAGGAAGGCGCCAGGGCTCTGTTTGCAGCAGGGACAAGTACCGAAAATATGCCTGCTTTTGAACTGACAGAAGAGGACTTCTCAGAGGGAACCATTGATATTTTAAGCATCCTTAACAAGTCCGGCCTGGCAGCGTCCCGTTCTGAGGCCAGAAGGAACGTGGAACAGGGCGGTGTGTCCGTGGACGGAAATCCTGTAAAGGATATCAAGGCCGTATACTCCAGGGAACAGTTTGGAGATGGCATGATCGTTAAGCGCGGCAAGAAGAATTTCAAGAAGATTGTATTAAAATAATGGTTGTCGGATGCGCCGGGAATTCACCCTGGATGTCATCATGAGTAGTCCAAAGGTTTGAGAGGAGGGTACCGGATGAGACGGTATATGTCTGTTAAGCGGTTAGGCGCGCTGGTCCTGGCGGCAGTGCTCAGTGTGCCGGCTGCGTTTGTCTCAGAGGCAGCGGCTTCGTTTAAGGCTGAGGTGCCTGTTACCCTGCATTTGGATGTTAACAGCAGAAGGACCACGATTTACGATGGATATTCGTCCTATCTGCTTGGGTACAGGGTATCGGAATACGATACGTTCACAGTTACAAAGGACAAAAGTGATGTGGACCTGAATGAAGTGACACTGAATTATTATCTTGTCACCTATAGGGGCGAGACCCAGAAGTATCTGGAATGTACGGTGTACGGCTTAAAGGAAGGAACCCATTACCCTGTAATCCGGCCGGAGACCGTTGAAAAAGAACGGTCCGTTGCGGGGGATTACAACTACCTGGATCAATGTTATATTGTAGAGTTCTGCTATCAGGATAAAAAGGAAAGCAGGTATTACATGCTCCTTCCCGAGGAGGACATGGGCAATTACCGGAACATCCTGCTGGGCAAGTGGAACAAGGACATGGGCGGCTGGAGGTACCTGTATCAGGATGAATACCTTACATCCTGGGCCATGATTAATGACAAGTGGTATTTTTTCGGCACGAACGGTTATATGAAGACCGGCTGGCTGGAATACAAGGGACAGTGGTATTATATGGACCCTGAAAACGGAGTGATGCAGACAAACAGCACCATTGACGGTTACCAGCTGGACAGCAGCGGCGTCAGAATCTGAGACCGGGAAGATTTACGTTTCTGAGCCCGGAAGCAGGATTTCAGACAGGAAAATGATAAAATAAAAGACGGCGGGGCAGCGTGTTCAGAGAGCGCTGTCCCGCTGTCTTTATGAGGGGGTGAGAGGGGATTTCCGTATTCTTATTTATGCCTTACCGGAACAAAATTCCCAGGTGTTCCAGCAGTATCTTGAATCCCATAAGGATGAGGATGGCACCGCCTGCCAGCTCGGCTCTGGATTTATAGCGGCATCCAAATGCGTTGCCGGCCTTTACGCCTGCCACGGACAGGAGGAAGGTGACGCTTCCGATAAAGAATACAGCGGGGAGAATATCAACATTCAGGAAGGCAAAGGTCACGCCCACTGCCAGGGCATCAATGCTGGTGGCAATGGCCAGAAGCACCATGTTTTTAATATCCAGGTCCGCGTCGGGACATTCATCTTCCTTGCTGAAGGATTCTTTTACCATGTTTGCGCCGATAACAGACAGCAGGATGAAGGCCACCCAGTGGTCGTAAGCCCGTATGGCCAGGCTGAAGCTGGAGCCCAGGAAATATCCGAAAAGGGGCATGGCGGCCTGGAAACCGCCGAAATACAGCCCTACCAAAAGGGCGCCCTTCCAGTTCATTTTAGGCATGGCCAGGCCCTTACAGACAGATACCGCAAACGCGTCCATGGACAGCCCCACGGCGATGACAAACAGTTCAGCTAATGACATAATGATTCCTCCCTGGTGATGTTTTAATATATGGATTGTGGTATAAAAAAAGACCCACCTACAGCCTTGGAATGCTGTAGATAAGTCTCATTGTTTCAAATAAAGCCAGATAGAAACTTAAAGCCAGATAGAAACTATCAGTATGTTGACCTTATTACATGCCCGGCATGGCGGGGCATGCCAATTACTCCCTTATCACTTGCTCCATTTTAAAGGACGGGCCTGGAAATGTCAAGAATATTCGCGGGTTTTCATGGCCATTTAACCCATTGTAAAAAGCACAGCCCTGTGATATAACTGATAAGAACGTATTCCATGGATTTGGCATGGAGAAAGAATGACACAGGGAGTTAACAGAAGATGAAAAAGTCTTATGAGATTGACATGACAAGCGGCCCGCTTCTGGGCAAAATCCTTTTATTTTCCATTCCTTTGATGCTGTCGGGCATATTGCAGCTGCTGTTTAATGCAGCGGACATCATCGTGGTGGGCCGTTTTGCCGGCAGCGGGGCTCTGGCGGCGGTGGGCTCCACATCTTCGCTCATCAACCTATTAATTAATGTATTCGTGGGACTCTCAGTTGGTGTCAATGTGCTGGTGGCCCGGTATTACGGGGCCCGGAATGACAGGGCTGTCAGTGAGACCGTCCACACGGCGGTGGCCACCAGCATTGTGAGCGGCCTTATTCTGGTGGTGCTGGGAATCCTTCTGGCAAACCCGCTGCTGCGCCTTATGGGAACCCCTGAGGACGTTCTGGGCCAGTCGGTCCTCTATATGAGGATATACTTCCTGGGCATGCCGGTACTTATGGTCTACAATTTCGGCGCGGCCATCCTGAGGGCCATCGGGGATACCAGAAGGCCCCTGTATTTCCTCCTTGCATCCGGCGTGGTGAATGTGTGCCTGAATCTGTTCTTTGTGGTGGCGCTGGGAATGGGGGTGGACGGCGTGGCCTGGGCCACGGTCATATCAGAGCACATCTCCGCCTTTCTGGTCCTGAAGAGCCTGATGGGGGCTCCGGGAGCCCTGAAGCTGGATTTGAGGCAGCTTCGGATTCACACCAGGAAGCTGAAACGAATCGTAAAAATCGGACTTCCCGCAGGCATGCAGGGAGCCATATTTTCCATTTCCAATGTACTGATTCAATCCTCGGTTAACTCTTTCGGCTCCATTGCCATGGCCGGGAACACAGCCTCCTCCAACATCGAGGGTTTTGTCTATACGGCTATGAACGCGGTGTACCAGACCAACTTAAGCTTTACAAGCCAGAATCTGGGCGGCAGGAAGTACAGCAGGATTAATAAAATCATGTACATATGCCTGGGAGTGGTGACGGCCGTGGGCGTGATCCTGGGATTCACAGCCGTGGCCGCGGGAGACGGGCTTTTGCATATCTATTCCTCAGATCCTGAGGTTCTGCACTACGGGATGCTGAGGCTGGAGATCATCTGCGGAACCTATTTTCTGTGCGGAATCATGGACTGCATGGTGGGAAGCCTGAGAGGGCTGGGGTATTCCATCATCCCCATGTTTGTATCCCTCACTGGGGCATGCGGATTCAGGGTGCTCTGGGTATTCACTGTATTTGCGGCGTACCGTTCCCTGGACGTGCTGTACCTGTCCTATCCTGTCTCCTGGGCCATAACAGCCCTTGCCCATATGGTGACATTCCATAAAATACGGCGCAAGCTCCCGAGGCAGGACGCTGCCTCCATGTAGCCTGCACTTCTGAGATACATGATTGATAAACTCTGATAGAAAGGGAATTTTCCTAAATATGCTGTTTAGTTCACTTACGTTTGTATGGTTTTTCCTTCCGGCCCTGGCTCTGATATACTATATATCGCCGGGGAGGAAGCTTAAGAATGGGGTTCTGCTCATAGCCAGCCTGGTGTTTTACAGCTGGGGCGAGCCGCGGTATGTGGTCCTGGTGATTCTGTCCATCCTGCTCAACTATGGGTTTGGCCTGGCACTGGATGGCTGCGGGGAAAGGAGAGGGCTTAAGAAGGCGGTATTTGTCCTGAGCATCCTGGCTGATTTGGGGCTTTTGGGGTATTTTAAATATTTCAACTTCTTCCTGGAACTGGCCATGTCCCTTCTGGGGCGCCAGGGCTTTACGCCAAGGGATATCGCGCTGCCCATAGGCATATCATTTTACACCTTCCAGTCCATCTCCTACCTGGCGGATACCTTCCGGGGAGAGAATCCCGCCCAGAGAAATGTGTTTCGTCTGGCGCTGTATATCTCTTTGTTTCCCCAGATACTTTCCGGTCCCATTGTCAAGTATCATGAGCTGAAACCGCAGATAGGGGACCGGCAGGAGAGCCTGTCCATGCATGCCTACGGCATCAAGCGTTTTGTGTACGGACTGGTGAAGAAAATGGTATTTGCCAATATGTTCGGCCAGGTGGTGGACCGTATGTTTGACCTGCCCTTGGAACAGCTGGGCACGGCTGCGGTATGGCTGGCTGTGATTCTGTACAGCTTTCAGATTTACTATGATTTCTCCGGTTATTCCGACATGGCCATCGGCCTGGGCAGGATGTTCGGCTTTACCTACAAGGAGAACTTCAATTATCCGTATCTGTCGGCTTCTGTCAGCGAGTTCTGGAGGCGCTGGCATATCTCCCTTTCCACCTGGTTCAGACAGTATCTGTACATTCCCCTGGGAGGAAACAGGAAGGGACTGGTGCGTACCTGCGTGAATCTTTTCCTTGTATTCCTGGCAACGGGACTGTGGCACGGGGCCAGCATGAACTTCATATGCTGGGGCGTGTATTACGGCATTCTTATTGTGGCGGAACGGTTGTGGCTTGGGAGGATTCTGGAAAAAAATCCTCTGAAATTCCTGAATCATCTGTATACCCTGGGTGCAGTGGCAGTGGGCTGGCTGCTGTTTCGGGTGGATACCCTGCACAATGGGAAGATACTGTTAAAGGCAATGCTGATTCCCGGCAGGGGACTGTGGAATCCGCGGATTTTCGCGGATAACCGCATACTGTTTCTGCTGGTGCTGGCAGTGGTATTCTGCGGGCCCGTCCAGCAGCTGATGCCCCGTCTCAAGGCGCGTCTGTTCGACGAGGAGAACATCACCGCAGCGGATGTGGCTGTGATGGCAGCGCTTTTACTGCTGGGGACACTTCTCATGGTCAGCAGCACCTATCAGGCTTTTATTTATTTCAGATTTTAGTCCATACGGAAAGTGAGCAGTACCTATGATGAAAAAGATTATGATTGCGGGGTTCTGGGCCCTGCTTCTGATACCAAATCTGCTGTTTCCCTTTGTGAAGGGAAGCAGCCAGACAGGCACCGGGGAAAACAGGAATCTGGCAGAGTTTCCCGTGTTTTCACCGGATACATACGAGGCGTATCCGGCTGCGGTCAACAGTTATATCAATGACCATGCGGCATTCAGAAACCTGTTTCTGAGCATGAATTCCATGATTAACTTAAAGCTGTTCGGCTATGCGGATTCCCAGGACGTGATTGTGGGAAAGGATGGCTGGTACTTTTTTGCAGGGGGCATGAGCCTGTATGACGCCCTGGGAACCCAGCCCTTTTATCAGGACGACGCTGCCTGGATTGGCGGCCAGATCATAAAGGCGGCCGGATATTATGAGAGCCAGGGCATACCCTTCCTCATGATGATTGCTCCCAACAAGGAGGGAATCTACAGGGAATATATGCCGGATGCATATAAGCGGCTCTGGGATGGAAACCGGCCCGGACAGCTGGAGGATTACATACGGGAGCACTCGGATGTGGCGGTTCTGGACCCCAGGGAGTACTTTAACACGAACCGGGATTATGTGTGGTATTATAAGACGGATACGCACTGGAACAGCGCGGGAGGATATGCGGCAGGGCAGATGCTCATAGAGGCATTGGGAGGCACGCCTGTACCCATAGAGGATGTGCAGGTGGATTATATCAAAGGAGCCCCCGGAGACCTGGCAAATCTGTTCCACCTGCCTGAGAAATACTGCGATGACCAGATTGCCCTTGTAAGCGGGTATCACGAAGACCTTGAGGCCACGGTGCAGGATGTGAACGGTGATAAGAATATTGTCCATACAAGTACACCCGGGGCGCCGGACAAGCGCCGGATTGCCGTAATACGGGATTCCTTTGGGACAGCCCTTATGGATTTCCTTCCCAGGTATTTTGCCAATGTGGACTTTTATCACTGGCAGGCCTTTGACCGGTCGCTTCTGGAGGAGAACCCTCCGGATGCAGTGGTATATCTGATTGTGGAGCGGGACCTGACCCGGATTCCCCAGGATGTGGGGAAGATGGTGCCGGAAGAATAAAGAATCCAAATGAATGGAAAAACAGGAAAAAATCAGAATATTTAAACAATTAACACAAATAAAAGGTTAAGATGTGTGTTGGAATGGAAACAATTGTAATAAAATGGATTCAAGTATTAATAAACTAAAAAAATAATAAAATAATCAAAAAAGTGTTGACAAATTCGGGGGCATTTACTATAATGAAAACAACAAAAGAACAGAGAACAAAAGATTTCAAGGAACTGTAGACAATCAGTTCACAAGTAATAAAATCCAAGCAAAGGAGGTACGGACCGCCAAAGACTTAAATTTTGTTTCATTTATAACTTAAAGAAATTTAATTATAAATGAGACCGGGAAAAACCAATCTGCTAAAGTGAAACGCTCAAACAGATAAGTAATTTTAAGAAGTTGATTTAAAGAAACAAGAACCCAATCGGTTGGTAAAAAATTCAAGAAGTAGCAGGTTTTCATGAGTTAAAGAAGTTTATATGTGAATGGGTAAGTTCACAGACAGATAATTTAATAAACGAAATACAAGTTATATAGATTGAATGTTTTAAGAGCAATTGCGGTTATTTAAAGATATGAATTAAAGATACAGACTGTTAAGTGAAGCATTTATAAACAAGTGAATGATTGAATTTGTAACACTATCTCAAGAGTATCAGAAAAATTAAATTCGGTTTAATGGTATGACGAGAAAGTATTATTAGAACGAAGGATGATACCGGATAGTAAAGAAAAAGCAATAAAAGAAATGAATCAGACATAAGTGAAGAAATGCAGAAGTAGGAGCGAAGTAACAGAACGTAGAATGGTGTAACAACTTAATATAGAAAAGCCAGAAATAATTAAAAGAATTGTTTTGGAAAAGAGAGGTTTAGTCCAATGGACGAAATAGTTAGAAGACGGATATCGTAATCTGCGAACGTGGTTAGTCAAAGATTCGATATCCGTCTTCATGTTTTTATCCGGATTCATGAAAGGCTATGGGGAGTTTTGGGGAGAGCAAGACGGAATGGCGCAGCCAGATGAGGCAGGCGCTTTTTTTGTCCTGAAACCCGCTTTCCCTCCCTCATACCTTAAAGTCCCTCCAAATCAAAGGGAGGAGTGTATTCTTCCCTGGCACTGCTTTTTTCCTGCATGAAGCCCTGTGTGAGTCCCAGACGGATGGCGGCATCCACCACCTTGCCGTATTCATATGATGTGATACGGCGGTTTAGTTCCGGGAATTCCCGGTTTCTGATGTAGGGAGTGTACTGGCTCATAAGGCTAATCATATAGCGGCCGCGGGGCAGACTGCCGCTTATCCATTCCAACAGGGCAATGGAGTCATGGCGTTGTCCCGGCAGGACCATGTGACGGATGATGACGCCCTTTGCCAGCAGCCCGGGAGACGCGGACTGGTAAACCGGGGCGCCGGTCTGGTCAATCATCTGCCGGATGGCGGCGGCGGCAGTCTCAAAATAGTCCTTTGCCCGGGAATATCTCCAGGCCAGACGGTTATCATAGTACTTGAAGTCAGGCAGCCATATGTCCACATAATCCTTTAATGCCTTTACCGTCTCCACTCGCTCATAGCCGCCGCAGTTATAGACTACGGGTATGGTCAGCTTAAAGCGTACCTGGTCCAGGGCGGAGATAATATGAGGCAGGTACTGGGTGGGCGTCACCAGGTTTATGTTATATGCCCCCTGGTCCTGGAGACGGAGGAATGCCTGGCCCAGCTCCTTTGCTGTCATCTCCCGGCCGAAATGTCCGCTGCTGATTTGGTGATTCTGGCAGAAGCAGCAGCCCAGGGTACAGCCGGAGAAGAATACAGTGCCGCTGCCGCCGGAGGCCGATGCTCCGCTGATGCAGGGCTCCTCCCAGTGGTGGAGGGCGGCTCTGGCAGCCGTAAGGACGTCGCCGCAGCCGCAAAAGCCTGTGGCGAGGCCGCGGTCGGCTTTGCACATCCTGGGGCAGAGGCTGCAGTTTCTGTACGTGTCAAAGGAAAGGATATCAGGTGTATTCATGTCAGTTAAATCCCCTATATGGTGTAATCCTGCTGTTCAGGCAGGCGGTGCTGCTCCCGGTACTCCTTGGGGGAGACACCGTACTCCTTTTTGAATGCCCTGAAAAAGCTGGTGTAGTCCTTGAAGCCGTACTGGAGATACACATGGCTGATGGGGTGGTCGGACAATATGGCGTTCTTGCTGGCGTGAAGCCGCTTTTTCAGGATGTACTGGTGGAGCGGAATGCCCATGTTGTCCTTGAATATGTGGGAAATATGGTATTTGCTCACATAGAAAAAGGACGACAGGCTGTCCAGACTCAGATCCTCCTCCAGATGTCGGTTGATGTAGTCACAGATGTTCAGGTACAGGACATTTTCATAGACAGCTGATTTCTGGTGCAGGCTGTCATAGAGAAGGCGGTTCACGTACACCAGGAAGGAGACCGCCATGAGCTCTGAGACAAGCCGGTGGAAGGAGCGTCCTCCCGCAAGCTCCTCCATCAGGTCGGTCAGCTTTCCCTGAATCTCCTGGGTGGTAATGGTGTCTGTGTGGAACCGGTAGGTCTGGTGGCTCTGGGCATAGTCAAAGCAGTATGTCAGTTCTTCGTCGGTCTGCCGCAGCTTCTTATGGTAATCCTGATTCAGCCAGAATACAAACCTGCGGTAGGGTTTATCATAGGAATGGAACCGGGGATAATGGGGGGTATCAGGGGGGATCAGCAGGCAGTCCCCGTATTCCAGCTGATAGCTTTTATCACCGATGTGGTATTCCACATCGCCTTCCAGGAAAAAATAGAACTCGCAGTAGTCATGTTCATGGGCATCGACGGATTTAAGCGCGGTATCATTATAATAGAAGAGTTCAAAGTCTCCGGACTGCATGTATTGCCGTGTGTTAAAGTCCATGGACAGCTGTTTTTTCACGGGAGTCCCTCCTCTCGGGAAACATGGTTTGTCATGCTTTTATCCCCATATTAGCATGAAACAACAACATTTGCAATATGGACGGCAAGTATCACTATGGACGGAAAATGGGTTTCTGTTATAATAAAACCATAGGTTAGGGAACGAAAAACAACACTTATTAGGAGGAGTTTACACATGAAATTATCATTCAGATGGTACGGGGAAGACGACAAGGTAACACTGGAGAACATCCGCCAGATTCCGGGCATGCAGTCCATCGTTACGGCTGTATACGATGTTCCTGTAGGCGAAGTGTGGAGCAGAGAGAGCATTGCAAAGCTTAAGAAGCAGGTAGAGGATGCGGGCCTGGGCTTTGACGTCATTGAGAGCATTCCTGTCCATGAGGATATAAAGCTGGGGAAGGCTTCCAGGGACAAGTACATCGAAAACTACTGTGAGAACATCCGCCGTGTTGCGGAGGCAGGCGTAAAATGTATCTGCTACAATTTCATGCCTGTATTTGACTGGACCAGGACCCAGTTAGACCATGAACTGGCTGACGGCTCCACTTCCCTGGTATATTATCAGGAGCAGGTGGATGCGGTGAATCCGCTTAACAGCGACAGCGACCTGACACTTCCGGGATGGGATTCCAGCTATACCAAGGACGGCCTTAAGGCTGTAGTGGAGGAATACCATAACCTGACAGAGGAGAAGCTGTGGGATAACTTAAAATATTTTTTGGAGCGCATTATTCCGGTTGCGGCTGAGTGCGACGTGAATATGGCAATTCATGAGGACGACCCATGCTGGAGCATCTTCGGTCTTCCAAGAATCATTACCTGCGAGGAGAACCTGGATAAGTTCTTAAAGCTGGTGGATGACAGGCACAACGGAATCACACTGTGCACAGGTTCCCTGGGCTGCTCCGCCAAGAACGACGTGGTAAGACTGGCCGGCAAGTACGCCGCCATGGGAAGAATCCACTTCGCCCATCTGAGAAATGTGGCTGTGCTGGACAATGGCTTTGAGGAAAGAGCTCATCTGTCCTGCTGCGGTTCCCTGGATATGTTCGGCATCGTAAAGGCCCTGGTGGAGAATGGCTTTGACGGCTATGTAAGACCTGACCACGGGCGTATGATCTGGGGAGAGACAGGAAGAGCCGGATACGGCCTGTATGACAGAGCTTTAGGCGCTACCTACCTCAATGGTCTGTTTGAGGCTGTGGAGAAAATGAGCAGATAATGCCCCGGCCGCAGGTCCGTACAGCATAAAATCAGACAAAACACAAAATGAATCAGGAAAGGGCCGGGAAGAAATGTCCCAGGCCCTTTTTGACCATTACCGGCGAGGATGAATGGGAAGAGAATGAGAGGAGGAAGGAAAGGTGGTATTGGGGACGGATTTGACGGGAAAGATGGCGGTGGTGACCGGCGCGGGGGGAATCCTCTGCGGCATGTTTGCCAGGACGCTGGCCCGGGCCGGCGCGGCGGTTGCCCTTCTGGATATTAATTTGGAGGCGGCTGAGGAGACAGCCAGGGACATACGGGAGGCGGGGGGTACGGCTGCTGCCTACGGAGTGGATGTGATGGATAAGGAAATGCTGGAGAGCGTTCATGCCAGGGTGCTGGCCCAGTTGGGACCCTGCGACATCCTGATCAACGGCGCGGGAGGCAATCAGGCCAGGGCCAATACGTCTAAGGAATATTTTGAGATGGGGGATATCGAAGCCGATGTGGCTACGTTCTTTGATATGGAGTATAAGGGCGTACAGGGCGTGCTGGATCTGAATTTTTTAGGAGGGTTTCTGACCTGCCAGGTCTTTGCCAAGGATATGGTGGGACGGGAGGGATGCAATATCATCAACATCTCCTCTGCCAGCGCAGCCAGGCCCCTGACCAGAATACCTGTATACAGCGGGGCTGTGGCTGCTCTCAGCAATTTTACCCAGTGGCTGGCCGTGCATTTTGCAAAAGCCGGAATCCGTGTCAACGCCATTGCGCCGGGCTTCTTTGTGACCAGACAGAATGAGGGGCTTCTCTATGATGAGGACGGAAAACCGGCGGCCAGGACAGCCAAGGTGCTGGCCGCTACTCCCATGGGGCGGTTCGGTAAGCCTGAGGAGCTGGGCGGGGCCCTCATGTTCCTGCTCAACAATGAGGCAGCCGGTTTCATCACAGGAATCATACTTCCGGTGGACGGCGGGTTTTCGGCATATTCCGGGGTGTGACGGCTAAGGCGGTTACTTCCTGTAGAGATATTTTGGCAGTCCGTTCTCCATGATGTGGTCCGGCTGCCCCTGAATCAGGGGAAGGGCATAGTCCAGGAATTCCGGTCCGATGTCGGAGCCTTCCGCCGTGATCCATTCCACGGGAAAGGATTTTTCGCGGTTGCATACATTGCCTACCTCTGTAAGTCCATACTCAAGTTCATATCCGGGCCCTGACAGGCGGGAACAGGTAACCATTTTGCCGGTTTCTCCCTGCAGGGCCTTTTCTGCTGCCCTTCTGCCGGAGCACTCTGCTTCCTCCACATCGGCGGCAGAGGCCAGAAGGCTGCTGCAGCGCTGGTTTACGTTCAGCTCCACAGAGCGGACCTTTACGCGGAAACGGTTGCGGACGTAGCTTTCCAGTATCTTGGCGCAGCCGGTGAGCATCTTGTGGCCGAAGGTGTCAATCTGGGCATCGTTGGTGTATTCGCAGATAAAACGGCCTTTTTTGTCGCGTATGCCTTCGGATACGCAGATTACCACATTGGGCTGGCGGGACAGGGCCTGCTCCACGTCCTTAAAAAACTGTTCCATGGAGAACGGCACTTCCGGCATATAGATGAGAAGGGGATTGTCGCCGGGATATTTTCTGGCCAGGGCGCTTGCAGCCGTCACCCAGCCTGCATGGCGCCCCATCAGCTCCACGATGGTGACAGCCGGCTGCTGGTACACGGAGGCGTCCAGGGAAATTTCACGGACCGTAGAGGCCACATACTTGGCGGCGCTTCCGTATCCGGGGGTATGGTCTGTAACAGGCAGGTCGTTGTCTATGGTCTTTGGCACTCCTATGAAGGAGATGGTTTCGCGGCGGATCCGGGCGTATCGGGAGAGCTTGTCAACCGTGTCCATGGAATCATTTCCGCCGATATAGAAACAGGCGCCTATGTTCATGGCTGTGAATTTTTCAAATAAAAGACTGTAAACCGGCGCATCCAGGTTTTCAGGCAGCTTGAAGCGGCAGGAGCCAAGATAAGCGGCCGGAGTCTGCTTAAGCAGGCTGAGGTCCTCACGGGTAAGAAGAGACAGGTCCGTGACGTGGCCTGAAAGAAAGCCTTCGATACCGTTTACCATGCCGTATACATGGTCTACCTCTTCCGGCCGGGCCATGCCCTCTGCAATGACTCCATATAAGCTGGCGTTAATGACGGCTGTGGGGCCGCCGGACTGGCCCACCAGGATGTTTTTTTTCATAATCATTCTCCTCGCTGTAATGTTTCATGGTCAAACACGGTCAAGTATATAATAAACAGACACACAACGCAAGCCTTACTGTTGTGAACATGCATAGAAAATCACTGCAATTTTGTAGAATATGCCCATTGAAAAAAATATACGACTGTGCTAATCTGTATACAGATTTAAAAAATTGTATACAAGTAGAAAAGAACAAATACAAACTAAAATGAAAGAAAGTCAAGTTTAAAGGAGGAAGCAAGATAATGGATATTCGCTATTCTGCAAATCAGAGGGATGTAAAGCGTTACACCACCCAGGAGCTGAGGGATGAGTTCCTGATTCAGAACCTGTATGCGGCCAATGAGGTAGTGGCTGTGTATTCACATGTGGACCGCATGGTGACATTGGGATGTATGCCTACCACAGAGACTGTTTCCATAGATAAGGGAATTGACTGCTGGAAGAATTTCGGCACGCACTATTTCCTGGAGCGCCGTGAGATTGGCATTTTCAATATCGGCGGCAGCGGCAGGATTGTGGCTGACGGACAGGAGTTCCAGATGGGATATAAGGATTGCCTGTACATCACGAAGGGAACAAAGGAAGTATATTTTTCCAGTGACGACGCATCTGCACCGGCTAAGTTCTACATGGTAAGCGCGCCGGCACATACTTCCTACACCACCACCTACATTCCCATTGCGAAGGCAGCCAAGAGGCCCTGCGGAGCATCTGAGACAGCTAATAAGCGCGTTATCAACCAGTTTATCCATCCGGATGTACTTAAAACCTGCCAGCTGTCCATGGGCATGACTGTGCTGGAGGAGGGAAGCGTATGGAATACCATGCCGGCCCACACCCATGAGCGCCGCATGGAGGTTTATATGTACTTTGAGGTGCCCGGTGATAACGTGGTATTCCACATGATGGGAGAGCCCACTGAGACCAGACATATTGTGATGAAGAACGAGGAAGCTGTCATCAGTCCTTCCTGGAGCATACACAGCGGCGCGGGCACGTCCAATTATACATTTATCTGGGCCATGGGCGGAGAGAACATGGAGTTTGACGATATGGACACCATGATGCCCAATCAGATGAAATAAGCAAAACAAGGAGGAAAAAGAAATGGCAGATTATTTAAACAACTTTTCACTGGAGGGCAAGGTAGCCCTGATTACAGGCGCGTCCTACGGAATCGGCTTTGCCATCGCCAAGGCCATGGCGGGCGCGGGCGCCACCATCGTGTTCAATGATATCAAGCAGGAGCTAGTTGACAAGGGACTGGCAGCTTACAAGGACGAGGGAATTGAGGCACACGGCTATGTATGCGACGTGACCAACGAGGACGCTGTCAATGAGATGGTCGGAAAGATTGAGAAGGAAGTAGGCGTGGTAGACATTCTGGTGAACAATGCCGGCATCATAAAGAGGATTCCCATGTGCGATATGACGGCTGCCGAGTTCAGACAGGTCATTGACGTGGATCTGAACGCGCCATTCATCGTGTCCAAGGCAGTCATCCCCAGCATGATTAAGAAGGGCCACGGAAAAATCATTAACATCTGCTCCATGATGAGCGAGCTTGGCCGTGAGACCGTATCCGCGTACGCCGCAGCCAAGGGCGGACTTAAGATGCTGACCAAAAACATTGCTTCCGAGTACGGCGAGTACAACATCCAGTGCAACGGCATCGGGCCCGGCTACATTGCCACCCCTCAGACCGCTCCGCTGCGTGAGATTCAGCCTGACGGATCCAGGCACCCATTTGACCAGTTTATTGTGAGCAAGACTCCGGCAGGGCGCTGGGGCGAGGCCGAGGACCTGGGCGGACCTGCCGTATTCCTGGCTTCCGACGCCTCCAATTTCGTCAATGGACTGGTGCTGTATGTGGACGGAGGAATCCTGGCTTACATCGGCAAGCAGCCTAAATAATCCGGCTTGAATTTTCCAGAGGAATCATTTATAATATAGACCAGTTGACAGTCCGGCAGCTTTTGATGCGGCCGGACTGTTTGATAAGAAGAACGTATTTTACGCCTGTGCTGTATGCGGGTATTGATAAGGGGGTCCAGCCATGGGAGAGATGAACTTCAAGAACCGGGGAGAGCTTGTATATGAGACACTGAAGCAGGAAATTCTGGATTTAAGGCTTAAGCCAGGCCAGATGATTAGTGAGAATGATATATGCGAGCGCTTTGGGGTGTCCAGGACGCCGGTGCGTGACGCACTCCGGCTTTTGCAGGAGCAGGGGTTTGCTGAAACCATTCCCTACCGCGGCACCTATGTGACCCTTCTGAGCCTGGATAACATCAAACAGATGATATATATGCGCGTGGCCGTGGAGACCATGGTGCTCAGGGATTTCCTGGAAATCCAGACTCCCATGGTTATTGAGGACATCCGCCACAGCATTGCGCAGCAGAGGGCTGTTATCAGGGAACCGGGATTTGAGCCGGAGCAGTTTTACCGTATGGACGCGCAGATGCACTCCATCTGGTTTGCGGCCGTCAGGCGTCAGAAGCTGTGGGAGATGCTCCAGGCGCAGCAGCTCCACTATACCAGATTCAGGATGCTGGACTTCATCACGGAAACTGATTTCATGCGCATTATCGGTGAACATGAGGATTTATTCAGCATGATTGTGGATAAAAATGAAAAAGGGCTGGAGGAAGCCTTGAAGGAACACCTCTATTACAGTATGAAGCGCATGCGCCGTTCCATTGAGGTGGACTATAAGGATTACTTTGAGGAAGAAGATGAAGAAGGGCGGTTTGTCATTTGACAGGCCGCTCTTTTACGTGATGGATATACCGGATGGATACCTACTTTTTCAGATAGATTCTCTCATCCGGATTCTCATCCAGATATTCTTCCAGCTCCTCAGGGGACAGATGGGAGCGCACCTCCTCGAAATAGGCCGCACCATCCATGGCCATGAATTCCGTCAAACGGCTGACTACCTCTTCATCCTCCAGAAGCTTTTCCATGCCTTCTTTTGTGAAATAATCCATTTGTTTTGCCCTGCCTTTCAGTTATGTAAATAACAGCATTTACGTATGTATAGTATATTCGCAATTACGAAGATATTCAAGATGTGAAATCTAACTTATGCTTAATCTATCTAAGAAACCAGCCCTTCGGCGGCTTGAGCGTATACAGGAGATAAAGATGATAGATTATTCACCATTCTGGAAGACACTGGAGCAATCTGAGGAAAATTGGTACACACTTACAAAGAAGCACCGCGTGTCGGACAGTACCCTTCACAGGCTGAAACACAACATGGACATATCCATGAAGACTGTGAACGATCTTTGCAGGATACTGGACTGCGATATTGAGGATATTGCAGTGTATGTGCCTTCCGAAAAGGACCAGCTGCTGTGATGGTCTGCGGCTTATGACCGGCGGCCGCAGAAAAACGCCTGTGTCAGTAAATGGCAGATTGCCTTACTGGCCCCAGGCGTTTTTTGCTGTGGAAAAATACAAAGTTCCGCCATGTTTTTGGTTTGTCTCTTCCAAAATGGTAAAATCTATTATAGAATAAGCTATGAACGATGGAGGTAGACCGGATGGAAGGAAGGCAAGGAAGAAAACTGCATGGTATTTGGATGTCCTGCTCCCTGGAGCGGAAGGTCAGATGGATTACCATTTCCACGGCTGCCGTGGTCATCCTGTCCATAACAGCGGTGATGCTGGTTGCCGGCTATGGGATGAAGGGATTCGGGGATTTGCTCATGGGCAATTCGCGGAGCCTGGCCTTCTGGTCGGCCATGGACGCCGAGAGCAGTTCCTTCCAGTATTACGCAGGGGACAGGACGCCTGAAAACAGGGAGAAATATGAGATGTCCTGTGCCAGGACCCGATCGGCGCTTAAGTCCCTGCCCTTTGACTATGAGGAAATCGGAGCGGACCGTTATGGGGTCACCTGGTCCATTTTAAATATGTATGAGAATTACGCCGCTGCCAGGGATGCGTTTCTGGAGATGGAGGAAGGGGCGCCGGATTACCTGGACCGCCTCTATACCATTTATCGGGTCCAGGGATATCTGGCAACCCATGCGGGCCGTCTGGAACAGATGACCGTGGAATCGGGCAATGAGCGGTATGAGATGCAGCGGCCGCTGTTCATTATTGTGCCGGCAGTCAGCATCCTGTGGGGCGCGGCAGCCCTTTTGATGGTAAGATGGCTGAACCGGTCGGTACAGAGAAACATTGTCCGCCCCATGGTGGAGCTGGCGGAGGACTCCAGACGGATAGGGGAAAATGATTTCACGGGCCCGGACACCCATGCGGAGGGCGGTGATGAGATTGCCAGCCTGGTCAGGGCTTTTTGCACCATGAAAGCCAGCACCAGGGGGTATATTGAAGCCCTGACGGAAAAGCACAAGATGGAGAAGCAGCTGGACGAGGTGCGGCTTCAGATGCTGAAAAACCAGATAAATCCCCATTTCCTGTTTAATACCCTGAATATGATTGCCAGCACGGCCCAGATAGAGGACGCGGCCGCCACTGAGAAGATGATTCATGCCCTGAGCCGGCTGTTTCGTTATAACCTGAAATCCACGGACTCCGTGATGCCCCTGGAGCGGGAGCTTAAGGTGGTGCAGGACTACATGTATTTACAGCAGATGCGGTTCGGACAGAGAATACGCTATGACACTGACTGTAACCAGGATACTCTGGAGGTGCTGGTGCCCTCCTTTGCCCTGCAGCCCCTGGTGGAAAATGCCATCATCCACGGTATTTCCCCCAAAGGGCAGGGGGGAAGGATACATGTCCGTTCCTGGATGGAGGGAAGGCGGATCTGGATATCGGTGGCTGATACAGGGCGGGGAATGGCCCGGGAACGGCTGGAGGAAATACGCCGCGCCCTGGCAAGGGGTGAAGAGAAGGCCACCGGCGTGGGTGTAGGCAATATTTACCGCAGGGTCCATGGAATGTACCAGGACGGCGAGATTTTCATATACAGCAGTGAGGGACGGGGGACGGTCGTGCAGATGGCCTTTACACCCTGATGACAGGACGAAAGGATGAGGCATATGTATCGTGTATTGCTGGCGGATGACGAGCAGATTGAACGGATGGCGCTGGCCAAGCGCCTTAAGAGGCATTTTGGCGGCAGCCTGGATATCAGCGAGGCAGTGAACGGGGCAGAGGCCCTGGAGACATTCAGGAGAGAAAAAAGCCAGATCGTGGTCATGGATATATCCATGCCGGAGATGAACGGAGTGGAGGCGGCGGAACACATCCGCAGCCTGGATGAGGACTGTATTATCATTTTCCTGACAGCCTATGATGAGTTTTCCTATGCCAAGAGGGCCATTGTCATCCGGGCCCTGGATTATCTGCTGAAGCCGTGCGAGGAGGAAGAACTGGTGGCTGTCATGGAGGAGGCCATGCGGCTGACCGATAAACGGCTGGCCGGTCAGGGCGCCTCAGGCCCGGATAGCCCCGGCCCATATATCACTGGCCCGGACGTCCGCGCGGGTGAACCTGCGCAGGCCATGTCCAGAGATGACGGGGACGGGCGTCTGGCCCAGGTGGCGGAAACCATACGGGAATATATAAGGAATAATTATATGAAGGAAATATCCATGCAGGATGCGGCCAGGATGATGAATTATTCAGACGCCTATTTCTGCAAGCTGTTCAAACAGTGCTTTGATCAGAATTTTACGTCCTACCTCACCGGTTTCAGGGTCAACGAGGCCAAGAAGCTGCTGAGGGACAGGAGTATCAGCGTCAAGGATGTGAGTATGCAGGTAGGGTATTATGATTCCAATTATTTTGCAAAAGTGTTCAAGCGCATCACGGGAATGATACCATCCGAGTATAGGGATAGTGAGACTGCACAAAAATAAAGAAAGGTTTTTGTGCATTTGTGCGAAGGTAGCTAGAAAAAAATGGGGGAGGACAAAATCTTCTTCCTGTATGACAAACTTTTACGGTACAAAATAAAAGCCCCTGGCTATATAATTAAGAAAGTGTTAAGAAGGCGCCAAAAAGTCTTAACGTTTTCTGGTTGATAGCCAAGGGGCTTTTGTTGTGGAGAAAAGGGCCGGGACTCTTACAGAGCTGGGCAGCGGGCAGCAAAAGGCCGCCGTTTTGCGGTATGGGAAACAGTATTTCAGTCCAGAATAAACAGGAACGCAGGTTTCTGGGATGTATTGAAACAAAAGAATTTGCCGTATAAAGGGAAAGGAATGAAAAAAGTGAGAAAAATCATAAAGAGAGTGGCCGCAGCCGCCCTTGCGGCTGCTGTGGCAGCAGGTCTTACAGGCTGTGGCTCAGTGACTTCCGGAAAACGGATTATCCGTGTATCCCATGCCCAGTCAGAGACACATCCGGAGCATATAGGGCTTCTGGCTTTTAAGGAATATGTGGAGGAACGGCTGGGGGACAAGTACGAGGTTCAGATATTCCCCAATGAAATCCTGGGTTCTGCCCAGAAGGCCATTGAGCTGACCCAGACAGGGGCCATTGACTTTGTTGTGGCCGGAACTGCCAATCTTGAGACGTTTGCAGGCGTATACGAGATTTTCAGTATGCCCTATCTTTTTGACTCAGAGGATGTGTACAAGTCCGTTATGCAGGATACGGATTATATGGAAAAGGTTTATGAGTCCACGGATGAAGCCGGATTCAGGGTAGTTACCTGGTACAATGCGGGCGTCAGGAATTTTTATGCCAAGACTCCTATCCATACCCCGGATGACTTAAAGGGAAAGAAGATAAGGGTTCAGCAGAGCCCGGCCAGCGTGGCCATGGTTAATGCCTTTGGAGCAGCGGCAGCCCCCATGGGATTCGGTGAGGTATATACGGCCATCCAGCAGGGCGTTATCGACGGTGCGGAGAACAATGAGCTGGCGCTTACCAACAACAAGCACGGCGAGGTTGCCAAGTATTATGCCTATAATAAGCACCAGATGGTGCCGGATATGCTGGTCGCCAACCTGAAATTCTTAAACGGTTTAAGCCCTGAGGAATATCAGATATTCAAGGACGCGGCAGCCCTGTCCACAGAGGTGGAGCTCAAGGAGTGGGATAAGAGCATTGAGGCAGCCAAGGACATTGCACAGAATAAAATGGGCGTGGAATTTATTGATGTGGACGTGGACGCCTTCAAACAGAAGGTGCTGCCTCTTCACGAGACCATGTTAAACGATAATCCTAAGATTGTGGACCTGTACAATCATATCCAGGAAATAAATGAAAAAGCGAAGGGAGGAAAGCAGGATGGAGACAATGCATAAAGTGAGAGCAAGAATCATGCAGATTCTGGGAATTTTCATCATCTGCCTGTTTATGCTGATGACCATAATCGGAACCTATCAGATTGTTACCCGCTACTTCTTCAATAAGCCAAGTACTGTTTCCGAGGAGCTTTTAACCTACAGCTTCACATGGATGGCCCTGCTGGCTTCCGCTTATGTGTTCGGCAAAAGGGACCATATGAGGATGGGATTTCTGGCAGACAAGATTAGCGGTTCCGTCAGGAAATACCTGGAAGTAACCATCGACCTGCTGACCTTTGCCTTTGCCGGTGTGGTCATGGTGTACGGCGGCATCTCCATCACAAAGCTGACCATGATCCAGACCACCGCATCCCTCAGGGTGCCCATGGGATATATCTATGTGGTTGTACCTGTGACAGGCATCATTATCATGATGTTCAGTCTGATGAACGCGGCAGACATGCTGCACACGGATTTCAGCAAAAAGGAGGATGCGGGAGTATGAATATAGCGGTAGTCTGCGGACTGATTATTTTGGCGCTTTTAGTTGTGATGCTCTTAGCGGGGGTTCCCATTGCGGTTGCCTTGGCAGTGTCATCCATCTGTGCCATTCTTCCGGTGCTCAATACGGGAGCTGCCGTGCTTACCGGCGCACAGAGAATTTTTTCCGGCATATCCGTATTCAGCCTTCTTGCTATTCCATTTTTCATTCTGGCGGGAAATATCATGAATAAGGGCGGTATTGCCGTCCGTCTCATTAACTTTGCAAAGCTTTTTACGGGAAGCATTCCTGGTGCGCTGGCCCATACCAATGCAGTGGCAAACATGCTGTTCGGCGCCATATCCGGTTCCGGTACAGCGGCTGCCTCCGCCATGGGATCCATTATCGGACCCATTGAGGAAGAGGAAGGGTATGACAGGGATTTCTCTGCGGCGGCTAATATTGCCACGGCGCCTACCGGCCTTCTGATTCCTCCAAGCAATGTAATGATTACCTACTCTCTGGTCAGCGGCGGAACCTCGGTGGCAGCCCTGTTCATGGCGGGATACATTCCGGGCATCCTCTGGGGCCTTGCCTGTATGGCGGTTATCTTTTATTTCGCCAAGAAAAAGGGATACCGCAGCACAAAGAAATACTCGAACAGTGAAAAGGTAAAGGTATTCTTCCAGGCCATTCCCTGTCTGCTGATGATTGTCATTGTTATCGGAGGAATCATCAGCGGCATTTTTACCGCAACGGAGGGAAGCGTGGTGGCAGTGGTGTACAGCCTGATTCTTTCCCTGTTCTTCTATAAGTCCATCAAGTTCTCTGAGCTGCCTAAGATTTTCCTGGACAGCGCGGAGATGACAGGCATCATTATTTTCCTGATTGGTGTGTCCAGCATCATGAGCTGGGTCATGGCCTTTACAGGAATCCCCACAGCCGTATCAGAGGCAATGTTAGGAATCAGCAACAACCGGTATGTGATTCTTTTCATCATCAATATCCTTCTGCTGATTATCGGTACATTCATGGACATGACGCCTGCCTGCCTTATCTTCACACCTATCTTCCTGCCAATTTGCCAGGCCCTGGGTATGAATACCGTGCATTTTGGTATCATGATGATATTCAACCTGTGTATCGGTACCATCACGCCTCCGGTAGGAACCACGCTGTTTGTGGGTGTAAAGGTGGGTAAGACAAAGATTGAAAATGTAATTAAACCGCTTCTATTGTATTTTGCAGCCATATTCGTTGTGCTGCTGCTTGTATCCTATGTTCCGATTCTGTCCATGTGGCTGCCGGGATTGCTGGGATATGTATAGGCCATACGGGAATTCGTAGTACGAATCTGCCTATACAGGAGGCAGAGGATTGGGACGTATGTAAATATACGTGTGTTGTTTCATGAAGGGTTGTTTCATGAAGGATTTGGAGAGACCGGCGCCGGGGTGGGCGGCCGGTCTTTCTTTCTGCCTTTGGGCTATGACGGATATTGTTTTGTTATTGAAGTATGCCGTTGTTTTTGATATTATAACTAGGGTGTGCAGTTGGCGGAAATGAATTTTCAAGGGTGTGCGGAATGAATTTTCAAGGGTGTGCGGAATGAATTTTCAAATCAAAAGCCGGGGCGGGAAGAATAAACGGATGGGAGAAATGATAAAATGGCAGAAGTGTTGATGAAGGCCGGGGCTTTTGTGGCCGTCATAATAATGGGAAATCTGCTGAGAAGAGCCGGTTTTTTTAAGGAGGAAGATTTTTATGTCTTATCGAAAATCGTACTTAAGATAACCCTTCCCGCAGCGATTATATCGAATTTTTCAGGGATTGACCTGAAGCCGTCCATGCTGGTGATGACACTGCTGGGATTTGGCGGGGGAATCCTGTATATCACCATGGCCTTTTTCATGAGTATTGGTAAGGAACGGGAGGAACGGGCATTCAATGTATTGAATTTGCCGGGATACAATATAGGCAATTTTACCATGCCCTTTGCCCAGAGCTTCCTGGGCCCCGTGGGTGTGGTGGCGACCAGTCTGTTTGATACGGGAAACGCGTTTGTCTGTCTGGGCGGGGCCTACAGCGTGGCAGTGGTGACAAAGGAGAAAAACGCCAGGTTCAGCCTTTTGCCGGTTGTAAAGACGTTGCTTAAATCCCTTCCCTTTGACGCATATCTCTTCATGACTGTGCTGTCGTTTCTCCATGTGGCACTGCCTGCCCCCATTACCTCATTTACCGGAGTCATTGGAAATGCAAATGCATTTATGGCCATGCTCATGATTGGGGTTGGATTTAAGTTAAACGGGGACAGCAGCCAGCCCGGGAAAATCGTGAGGATACTTGCGGCACGGTATTCATTGGCCATTATACTGGCACTGGTCTTTTACTTCCTGCTGCCTTTTGGGATAGAATACAGGCAGGCACTGACCATACTTGCCCTTAGCCCCATGTCATCTGCGGCTCCTGCATTTACAGGCAACCTGGGTTCGGATGTGGGACTGGCAAGCGCGGTCAACTCCATATCCGTAGTAATCAGCACGGTGCTGATTACCGGGACACTGATGATGATATTGTAGGAGTTTGGCGGAATAAAACTGGATACAGGGGAGTGGGGATGACAGGAAGAAGCGGGGAGGAGAAAATAAATTAAAAAATTTATCGGATGTGTATAATTCTATGGGATGGGGCCATAATAGGAGTATACACGAAAGAGAAAATAATTAATACTTATCCTCCCCTTTTTAAATCAGCTCCGGCGCAAAGGCGTGCCGGGGCTGAATTTTTTGTGGGTTGGGCGCTGCGCCGGTTTCTGCTTGAAACGGTTGTGTACCCACAATTTACCCACAATTGGTTTTACGGTGAAAAGAGCCAGGCTGCGGAGTGGATGCTTAAATTTTTAATGAAGCCCCAAGGAGTAGAGAAATCTTTTGAAAAGAAAATGTTATTTATCAAGTCTAGTTCTTCGTTCAAATTATCAATTATTCCTTGTTCATTGATTAGGTTCTTACAATCGCAAGGACAAGTATTCCGGAGAAGGAATACGCTGCGGGCATTGGAATCAGCCAGGAAGCTGCTGCGGTGGGAGGATACAGGAAATATATGATTACGTTACAGGAACTATTGATACACTTCGAGACATCAAGGAAGATTGGCCCGGTTTATGACCGGTATTTTCCTGCTTTACATATGGCATCATGATATGCCGCTGTCCATCTCGCCGCCTTCGCTCCGCTTAGAAGCGGGGGACTTTCGCAGATCGGATGTTAAAAATATTCATAGAAAACTAAGCTTTAAAGATTCCCTGAATACTTCCCATGATAGGAGTCATATCACCAAGATTGTGAAATTTTTTTAAATGGTCAGAAAGAATATTGATCAGCATGCTTTCATTTCGATTATATAAGGCCTGAATCATTTGACAGTGCTGACGATATTGACCTTCTGTAGATTCGACATTGTCATAATTACAGGCTTGGACAAATTCTAATTTCAGGTACAATTTTTTCTGGATTTCGTATAATTCGTCATTTCTGCTCATTCGGCTTAAATCCAGATGAAAAGCGCAGTTTTTTTCTATGCGCGTTGCTACGTCACCGGCGAGCGTTGCTTCATGACATTCCTCATTAAGCTTTTGCATAATAGAATAATCGTAATTGCTTCCATATAGAATTGCAAGATGGGCAGCTACAATATCCAGAGACAGGCGGACCATGCCGACTTCTTGTAACCAATTCTGCGGAAGAACACTGACTTCAGCGAATCGATTGGGATATAAGGTGACGATACCGTCGTTGGCTAATTTTTTAATAGCTTCACGTATTGGTGTGCGGCTTAACCCAAACTGAGCAGCTAATTTAGCTTCGGGGATTTTTTCTCCGGGTTTTAAGGCTCTTGATAATATTAAATTCTTAAGATGTTCATATACTTGTTCGCTTCTGGCAATTCCAGTATCCATAGTTATCCTCCCGATTTTTATAATGGTACACTAAATTGTGGTTTTGAGTACAATTGCTAATTTGATCACGAATGGTATGTTATATTTCTATCATAACACACTCTTTCAAAAAAGACAATCGACTATTCGGTGAAATGGTATACTAAAATGAATAATAGTATTGACTAATATAAAATAGTGTGCTATATTTTGACTATAGACACAAGTATATCAATGAATACAATTAAAAAAAGTGCAAAATGCACAAAACCAGTATTTTGTTTTTAGTGGTATTTCTTGGAGCAGTAACTATACTATTTCAATTTAGGGAGGTTCACTTATGAGAAAGGTAGTTTCAGTAGCATTATCATGTGCAATGGTTTTAAGCTTAGCGGCTTGTTCTTCAGGAGGAGCGATAACAGCAGGCAATACGGCGGAATCTTCAGCACCGGTTGCCGACAGCACACAGGCGGCAGCACCGGCAGGAAACGGAGACATTTTAAGCTTTGGCACTGGTTCTGTAGGTGGAACGGATAATGTCGTTCTTGAGGCATTATCATCCGTGGTAAATTCCAATACAGATTTAAGAACATCTACTGTTACAACTTCAGGCGGTGCGGAGATTATCAGCTTGATTGATAGTGGAGATCTGCAGGCGGGTTATTCAGGAACGATCGATTTGGTAAATGCTAAGAATGGTGCAGAGCCATTTTCAGTAGCAATTCCGGAAGAAGATATGTTACAGGGATTTGGTTTTGTTACCTGGGCGTTGCCGATTGTTGTACTCGATAAGTCTGATATCAAAACATATGAAGATCTTGAGGGCAAGCACATTGGATTTCCACCGGCAGCAAGCAGTTCGACAATGGTACTCAACCTTGTATTAGATGCATATGGAATTAAGGATAAAGTTAAAGTGGATTACTTTACATGGAGTGAAGGCTATACAGCTCTGAAAGATGGCCGAATTGATGCATTTGTTGGATCATATGCGAATGGAAGCCCGATTAGCGGTATCGTTGAAACAGAAGCAACGAATCCAATCCGTATTCTGAATATGTCTTCGGAAGTTGAGAAAAAAGTAAAAGGCATGAATTCTGGTATTGGAAGCGCAATCTTGACAAGTGAGGAATGCGCAACTATTCCGGCAGGTGAAACATATTTAGCAGCAGCTAATAGCGGTGTGGTTATCTTTAAAGCAGATGTGAGCGAGGATGATGTATATAAATATACAAAGTGTGCAATCGATCATGTTGAAGATTTAAAGAAAATCTCTGCTTATTTTGATAAATTTAATGATGTTGCAATGAAGGCCTGTACGGAGGATATTCCGTTCCATCCAGGCGCAGCGAAAGCTTTAAAAGAAGCAAACATGTGGAGTGATAATTTCAGAGTATACGGAGAATAATTTAGAGACTTAAATTTGGAGGCAGTCAAAATGTCGGAAGTGAATGAAGCGACAATGATTGAAAAAACGAAAACAGAAATATGGATTGATAAAGCGGTTATCGTGATTGCGATTATTATGAGCTGTTATCAACTACTGGCGGCAAATTTCACCATGCTGTCTGCAGAGCAGCATATCAACTTACATATTGCGTTTTCTCTTGCAATCATTTTTTTACAGGCTATTAAGTTAACACAAACAAAAGATAAAGCGCGCAGTGCTTTTATGATTATCCTTCTTGTGGCAAGTGTAGCGGCTGCTACCTACATCCACTTTAATACAACAAGATTTCAGATGAGCATTGGCAGACAGCCGTTTGATAAAGTGTTCTCTGGAGCAGTATTCTTAGTTGTCATTTTGATTGCCACTAAGATGACATGGGGTTGGGTAATCCCGGTTATTTCCATAATCGCGTTGGCATATGGATATTTTGGAAAATATATGCCCGGTATTTTTTATCACTCTGGTTTAAGCTTTTCCCGTTTGATCACATATGTAACAACAAACTTTACCGGTGTGTACGGTATGCTTGCATCAGTATCTGCAAATACGATTGTGTTATTTACCATCTTTGGCGGCTTGATGGAGGCATTTGGAGCGATCAGCACAATCATGGATGCTGCTATGGTGGCATCTACAAAAATTCGTTCCGGCGGAGCGCAGGTTGCTGTAATTTCCAGTGGTCTGATTGGTTCTATCACCGGAAGCGTGGCAGCAAACATTACCTTGACAGGCGCCGTATCAATCCCTCTGATGAAGAAAAGAGGATATCCCTCGGAGTTTGCAGCAGCATGTGAAGCGGCAGCATCGACAGGAGGTGCGATTCTTCCGCCTGTCATGAACGCGGCAGCTTTCATTATTGCTTCATGGACAGGAATTCCTTACATCTACATCGTTGCAGTCGGAGTTGCTCCCGCGTTACTGTATTATCTTGGTATTGCGCTGAGCGTATATATTAAAGCATTAAAGCTGGGAGACGAGAAAGTCAAAGCAGAACTGCTCCCACAGTTTCATAAAGCATTCGGAAAGCTGGCAATGTTTGTCGTTCCGATCATTGTTCTGGTAGTATTGATGGTAATGAGCTATTCTCCGCAGAAAGCATTATTCATTGCAGTATTCACATTAATTGCTATGGGGCTTGCTATCGAATTGATGGACAAGAGTAATAGAAGTCCAATGGACTCCTTTAAGAAATTTATCACAAAAGTTCTGTCTGGATTTGAATCGGGTGCGAAGACCGTTGCAGGTATTGCAGTATGTATGGCAACGATGGGATGCGTAGTAGAAATCCTCACATCCACAGGACTGCCGTCTAAAATTTCGCAGTTTGCTTTGTCACTTGCAGGAGATAATTTATTTGTTCTGGCAATTTTAGTTATGATTACCTGTTTGATTTTTGGTATGGGTATGCCAAGTGGTTCAGCGTACATTTTGGCAGCATTATTAGGTGCTCCGGCATTAACTACATTCGGAATTCCGATTATTGTTGCTCACTTCTTCGTATTTTACTTTGCGGAGTTATCTGCATTAACACCTCCGGTTGCCATCGGATGTCTGGTTGCTTCTGGTCTGGCAGATGCAAAGTTCTTGAAGACGTGTATCGTATCAATGCGTTTGGCTATTGGAGGATTTGTTCTTCCTTTCTTATTCCTGTATAGACCGGCATTGCTTCTTCAGGGACAGTGGTATGAAACGATTTGGGCAGTTTTAATGGTAATTAGTTTCATGTTTTCTTTTATCATTGCGGTCGAGGGCTTCTTCCTGCAGAAAACAACTGCATTTGAGAGAGTTATTGCTTTAGTCGGTGCATTGTGCTGCCTGCTTCCGATTTACGTTTTAGATTTTGTCGGACTTGCTCTGGTGGCAGCATTGATTGTACTGCATGTGATTCGCTTTAATAAGAATAAAGTACTTGTCAGACAGGGGGCAGAGGTATAATGCAATCTTATGTTTGGCTGATCGCAACAATGGATACCAAGGCACAGGAAGCGAGATATCTGAGAACGGAGTTAATGTCCCGTGGTCTGAAAGTGAAATTAATTGATACCGGCATTTTGAAAGAAAGTCCTGATGACGTTGACATTACGCAGAAGGACGTGCTTGGAGAAAATGCAGACAAGATAAGACTGACCAAAACGCGAACAGAGGCAAGTAAATATATGGCTTTAGGTCTTTGCCGTGTGATTAAAGGATTATATGGGAAGGGAGAACTTGCTGCTGTTGTATCGATTGGTGGTTCCGGCGGAACCACCCTCGCTTCTGAAGCGATGAGGCAATTGCCAATCGGTGTTCCGAAAGTGATTGTTTCAACGATGGCATCGGGAAATACATTGCCATACGTTCAGGGTGAAGACATTCTATTGATTAATCCGGTCGTGGATATTCAGAATTTAAATTTTCTGACACGCAGAGCATTGAGAAACGCAGCGGCGATTGTTCAAGGGATGCTCAGCGTACCGGAAATGCAGGATGAAGACAAGCCGACAATTGCAATTACAGGATTTGGTGTAACGACACCCTGTGTGGATGCCTGTGTAAGCCAATTGGAAAAGGCGGGATATGAAGTTCTGGTATTCCATGCAAGGGGAACTTCCGGTGGAAGAATCATGGAAAAAATGATTTCAGAAGGTGTATTTGCCGGAGTACTTGATCTGACGACAAGTGAAATTGCAGACGAAGTCGGAGGCGGTATTTACGCGGTTGGAGAACAACGGTTAAGAACGGCTGCTTCTATGGGAATCCCATATGTTGTTACACCTGGAGCATTGGAAATGATTAATCTTGGAAGTGAGGATACTCTTACGGAAGAGCAGAAACAAAGAGTTTTATATCATCATAGTCCCTCTTCTGTGAAAATGAGGGCGGATAAGCGGGATATGCGTCGGGCAGCGGATTTGTTTGCAGGGAGGTTAGCTGATAATAGCGGAAATGTTGCAGTTCTGATTGCTGAGAAAGGATTTTCTTCTGTCAATGCAGCCGGTCAGGTGTTCTATGATCCGGAGGCAGATCAAGCATTTATAGAAGAATTGAAGGACAAATCGGATAAAACTATTTTAATCAAAACGCTTGATTATCATCACAATGATCAAGAATTTGCAGATGAGTGTGTTAAGACGTTGTTAGATATCATTAGCAAGAAAAAGGAGCGATAGCATGATGATCAGTAAACAGCAGATTATAGAAGGATTACAGAAGAAAATAGAAGCCGGAGAGCCGATTATTGCAACAGCAGCAGGTGCGGGTTTGGTGGCAAGAGTCGAAGAAAAAAATGGCGCGGATTTAATCGTTGTTTACAACTCTGGACTGTATAGAATGAATGGTATTGCGTCAATTGCAGGGAATTTACCTATAGGAGATGCAAACCAGATTGTGTATGATATGGGTAAAAACCAGATTTTGCCAATGGTAGATCATACTCCGGTTGTTGCGGGTATTTATGGAGTCGATCCTACCAGAGACATGAGAAGATTCCTGACGGAACTGTGGAATATCGGATATCGATGTGTCATTAATTTTCCGACAATCGGAAAGCTTTCCGGCCCAATCCGGAAAGAACTGGAGCAGGTTGATTTGGGATTTGCTAAAGAAGTTGAACGACTGCAGCTGGCAGCAGAACTTGGATTTGTTACCCTCGCATATTGTTATAACCCTGAGGAGGCAGAGATTTTAGCCAAAGCTGATATTGATATTATCGTATCTCATGCAGGCCTGACGGCAGGTGGTGATGTAGGTGTTAAAATCGCTGCGCCAATTGATGTTGCGATTAGAAAAACAGAGGAAATTTTATCAGCTGCAAAGAAAACAAAACCGGATATTATTACTCTGTGCCATGGTGGTCCGATTGTTAGCCCAGAAGATGTTCAGAGAGTGCTGAAGGAAACTTGTGCAATGGGATTTGTAGCTGCATCGAGCATTGAAAGATTACCGGTTGAAAAAGGAATATCAGATACTTTAAAAGCATTGAAGAGTGTACGTAAATGAAAATGCGTCGATGGAAACCAGTAGTATTTTATGTTTCGCTGGCACTCGTATTGCTGGTTTCCTTTTTTGGAAAAAAACTGATTGGTGATAATCATTATGAGATTACCTTAGCTGCTGTTTTACTGTTTTTTTCAATACTTAACTGGATTTTAGAAACAGTATCGATTGCGGTTACTTCATTAACTTTGGTAGCACTTGTGCCCTTGAGCGGTATTATGAGCTTTTCAGATGCAATTGCAGGAAGTTTTGGAAATTCAATTTTTGCTTTCTTCCTAGGGGTGCTACTTTTGTCATTTGCATTTAAACACACAAATCTTGGCAGGTTGATTTCTGATATTATTTTTAAAATATTTGGAAGACAACCCAAGCGGGTTGTGCTGGGGATTATGCTGACTGGAGCACTTCTTGCCATGTGGGTAACAGAGGTTGCAGCTGCAGCAATTGTATTTCCGATTGCATTATCTATTTGGGATAAAGCTAAGGAACGCGATGACTATGCAGCAATAGGAAAAGCAGTGATGCTGGGAGTTGCTTGGGGATGTGCATTTGGAGGCGTTGCCACACCGATAGCAACCGGTGCAAACCTGATTGCAGTTAATTACTTGGAAACTTATTGCGGGATTAAGATTACATTTGGTCATTGGATGATGATTGGGATTCCGATTTGTTTCAGTTTGATTCTTGCAGGCTGGTGGATTTTGACGTTACCTTTAAAGAGCACTGTAGAATTGGGAACGGATAGTGAAGCGATTGAATTTGGAAGAAAGGAGAGAAAGCTTTCAGTGATCTTCGCCGTTGCAATTCTAGGTTGGATTTTTGGAGATAAAATTGGACTTGGAAGTCATCAGGTAGCAATTATTTCGGCGATTGCATTGTTTTTACCGGGTATTGAAGTAATCGACTGGAAGACAGGAATCACAAATATCAGTTGGAATTCGATCTTTTTGATTTCAGCAGGTGTTTTGATTGGCGATGTTCTGTATTCCTCCGGTTTAGCGGAAAAGATGGCAAATATATTTTTTGTTCCATCCTTACTTGAAAATGGTATTTTGATAAGAGATATCTATATTGTTATTTCTGTATCTATTTTAAAAATATTATTCTCAAGTAATACTGTTTCAGGAGTAGTGTTGGTGCCGATCATGCTCTCGGTAGCGGCTGCAAATAGCCTTTCTCCCTGGGGATTGGTTGCGCCGTGTATTTTTTCATCAGCATTGTCCCTCATTGTGGTTTCATCCAGCCCAGTGAATGTTATTCCGTATTCTTCAAAAGCATTTTCTCCGAAGGATATGGCCTTGTATGGGATTGTTATGACAATTATGACTGCGCTGATTATCGGTGGATGGCTAACGGTTTTTGGGGTGAATTAATAAAAGTATTCTAATAAGCACAACGGTACGGAACGTTTTGTTCTGATATGACCGTTGTGCTTGTTTGATCTTAGAGAGAGGGGGGAGGACAAAAATCTGGACTCCCTATAGGGCTCCGAAAGGAGCAGAACCTGTATGTATTCACAGGACAAAATTAACATTGCATTGCAGGTTTACCATCAATGCGAATCCGTGACGGTAACCATCAACGTACTAAAAAAAACGCCGGCATCGACATGGCGTCCTTGAAGAACAGATAAAAGGCAGCGATGGTCGTTGCCCGGAAAGATAAGCACTCACTGCCGGTTTTCCTGGAGAGGTTTGGCCTCTCAAAGAGCAGCTATTATTATCAGGAAACAGCCATGCGACGCGAAGATAAATACGATGGTGTGCGCAGGAGGATATCGGAACTGGTGTTAGTATATAAGTGTGGACAGAAAAAGTTGAACAACCTATAATCAAAGAAAAGGAGTTCAACAAATGGCAAAAAATCAAAAATCATATACTCCGGAATTTAAGCAGCAGATTGTAGATCTGTACAATGCCGGAGGAACCTCGTATCCACAACTGGAACGTGAATATGGCGTAAATCGGAGCACACTCAGCAGCTGGGTAAAACAGCTTTCTCCAATCAAGGGATCGGAGGAGGAAACGGCCACTCTCAAGGAGTATAAGGCTCTCCAGATGGAAAACCAACGCCTTAAGATCGAGAATGAAATATTAAAAAAAGCGACCGCCATATTCGCAAAAGAACAATAGCCCAGATTGTGACGTTTATCCAGGACAACTTGAATCATTACACGGTATCCCAGCTTTGCAGCGCCTTGAAGGTTCCAAGAAGCACCTATTACAAAGCTTTGGTTCGTGTACCCTCAAACAGACAGGAGGAGTATGAGAAATTCAGCCATGAGGTGAAACAAGTTTATGATGATTCAAAACAGAGGTATGGCGCTGTTAAAATATGCCGTACCCTCAATGGCAACGGAATACCCTGCAGTGTAAAGCGTGTCCAGAGACATATGGTCAAACAGGGGCTGAGGTCTGTAGTGGTAAAAAAAGTATAACCGCCATGCAAACTGCGGAGCTGTCCCGGATGATAAGGCAAATATCCTGGGACGTGATTTTGAGGCGGAGACCATTCACCAGAAATGGTGTACGGATATTACCTACATCCATGTGCAGAAAGAAGGCTGGACTTATCTGGCTTCCGTGATGGACTTATGCATCCGTAAGATCATCGGATATGCCTATGGGACATCCATGACAGCTGAACTGGCAGTGGAGGCAGTAAAAAATGCCTGTCTGAATGTCAGGAATACGCAAGGAATCCTCCTCCATAGTGATCTGGGAAGTCAATACACAAGTCAGGCATTTGAGAGTTACCTGCACAGCCAAGGGATACTTCATTCATTCAGCCGTAAAGGGAATCCTTATGACAACGCCTGCATAGAATCTTTCCATTCTGTGTTGAAAAAGGAAGAAGTCTATCTCCACACATATCGAGATTCCAAAGAGGCTCGGAGAGCAATCTTTGAGTACATAGAGGGCTGGTATAACCGCAAAAGGATTCATAGTGCTATCGGCTATATGACGCCACAGCAAAAGGAGGAGGAAGAATTAAAAAAATCTGCATAGCCTTTCAACTTTTTGTGTCCAAAGTATTGACATAGGTCCACTACTTTAACTGTGAATGACTTCTACCGGCATCTTGCTGTTGAGCTGGGTGCACAGCCTGCCTTTCGGAAAACAGATAACTTCAAGATCATCCAGGATGAGATCAATCGACTTGTTATGGAAAAGCGCCAGACTCCCGTCATCATCGATGAAGCGAACTATATCGGAAATGCCGTCCTGAATGATCTGAAGATGTTATTCAACTTTGAAATGGATTCCCGTGACAGGGCTGTCATCCTTCTTTGTGGTCTTCCACAACTTAACAGTACCCTGCGCCTCAGCATTCATGAACCTTTCCGCCAGAGAATTGTAATGAATTACAACTTAGAGGGCATGACAAAAACGGAAGGTCATTCTTATATCATTGAAAAGCTGAATGGTGCCGGATGTAAACAGACTGTTTTTGAAGAGAATGCACTTGAGGCAATCCTCAATGCCGCCAATGGCATTCCACGTATGATCAACAAACTTTGTAATGCCAGCCTGCTTGTAGCAAACAGTTCTGGCCTGAATCTCATCACTTCCGATGCTGTCATGCAGGCAATCAATGACTGCGAACTGGGTTAGGAGGGTACTGACATGGAATTCACTTATCTGTGTAAATGGCATGCAGGTACCACCGCAGAGTCATGGATCGGAACAATCTGTCCGCTTATGCCTTTTGACTGTACGGATTATGAAATCACCTCCCACGGAAGCTGTTTTCATCTGGTAATCGGTGAACACTGCTACAGTAAATATATTTACATCCCTACATGGAACATTGCTATGGACATATCCAGTATGGAGGATCGGTTCTGGAATCAGGAACATCTGATGAGAAACCATCCTGAACTATCCCCGGTCGATGTAATCAGTATTGTAGAAGCACTTGCGGAAAAACATACCTGTTAATATTTGTCAGGCGGGAAATCCCGTCTGATTTTTCAATGGAATCAATCAGCAGATTATTTTCAACAGCTTCGAATAATCTGCATAAGTTCCCTCGTTTAAAATGCCTGTACTTCCAGATAAGAGGGATAAAAACTGATAAATAAAGTGCCGAATAAGGTTACGATTAATTTGCCGGATAACATTATACCTTACTGGCCTTTTTTTGATGGGGGTGGTATAACTCCTTTCTGATTTGCTCTCTGATACTGTCGCAGTTCTTGCGGATATATCCGGCAAGTTCTTCAATCTCCATGCCGTCTACGCCGCCTGCGCCTTTGTTGGCACGGACTTTCTTATATGCTTCGTTCATGCTCCTCTTGTCCGGTATCTTTTCCAACAACTCCGACATACTCTGTGAGCTTCACTCCTCTCCGCTCCCTGATTTGTCCTATGTTCATGCGTTTCCGGCTCTTATACGTTTCGCCTACATCCGCTTGTCAGATACTCACAGGTACATACATTCGTTCACACTGTTACATTGTTCAGACCTTCGGCAGATGTTTCCACCTGTCTACTATGGCTTCTGCTGACTTCTCACAGTTCGTTGTTACTACGGCTAATGAGACCGCCCGTGAGATCTCACGGGATAAGTCCGTGTTCTTTCCTCGTCTGCCCTCTTGATTTACGCCCATGGTTTACGGCTGCCTTTAAGGCTTCGTTATCTTAGGCTAACTTACACGCCAATGAACGCCTTAATATCAAGCTTCTGTTCGTAGGGCTACAAATTCCTCTATCCCTTCCTCTCGTCCACGCCTCGCGCTGTGGACCTTGGGAGTCGCTATATAGTTCGTTGACAGCTACGCCTAAGTGGACTTTCACCACAGAACACGGGCATGCCCGTCATACCCAATCGAGTAGGAGAAATTTCTGCTTTCGCAGAAATTTCGACCTCTCACACCACCG
>OGZY01000044.1_pt1 | contig 92884 bp, 96 predicted proteins | sample 1576911 | NCBI WGS metagenome assembly OGZY01 (sample SAMEA3541488, study PRJEB24748) | human gut metagenome | biome: human gut; feature: human-associated habitat; material: faeces | place: China | collected 2012 | reverse complement strand
AGTACTCGGCTACGAACCGAGCGGTCGGAGGTTCGAATCCTCCCGGATGCACCATCTCTTCTGCCTTTCCCTTCGATGTTTAGTTATTAATCACTCTCGTTGTTATCATTTCGCAATCAGCGACAAAAACCACCATTTACGATAAAGTAATGCTTTGTTAATCGGTTAGCGAGAGCACGATGTACGCACAGTATGACGGTTTGATCTTCGATATGGATGGTACCCTCCTGGACACCGAACCCACGCATCGTCAAGCCTGGACCGACGTCCTGGGCCGCTACGGCATGCGTTTCGACCTTCAGGCGATGATCGCCCTCAACGGCTCCCCCACCTGGCGTATTGCGCAGGCCGTGATTGAACTGAATCAGGCCGATCTCGACCCGCACCTGCTCGCGCGCGAAAAAACCGATGCGGTAAAAGCCATGCTTTTAGATACCGTACGTCCTCTGCCGCTGATTGATGTGGTAAAAGAGTGGCACGGGCGTCGCCCGATGTCGGTGGGGACGGGCAGCGAAAGCGCGATTGCAGAAGCCTTGCTCAATCATCTTGGCCTGCGCCACTATTTTTCTGCCGTGGTCGCCGCCGATCATGTTAAACGTCACAAGCCCGCACCGGACACCTTCCTGCTTTGCGCAGAATTAATGGGCGTCCCGGCGGCAAAGTGCGTCGTGTTTGAAGATGCCGATTTTGGGATCCAGGCCGCGCGTGATGCCGGAATGGATGCGGTGGATGTACGCTTACTGTGAGTGACGCGCTGTCACTTGCCTCATTATTCGCCAGCAGTTTTCTCAGCGCCACGCTGTTACCGGGCAATTCGGAAGTGGTGCTGGTGGCGATGCTGTTGTCCGGCGTGAGTCAGCCCTGGCTGCTTGTAGTAATAGCAACAATGGGTAATAGCCTTGGAGGGCTGACTAACGTTATTCTTGGGCGTTTCTTTCCGCTGCGCGAAAAATCGCGCTGGCAGGAAAAGGCAGTCGGCTGGCTAAAACGCTATGGCGCTGCCACGCTGTTATTAAGCTGGATGCCTGTAATAGGCGATTTACTGTGTCTGCTGGCGGGATGGATGCGCATCTCCTGGGGACCGGTGCTCTTTTTTTTGTGCCTTGGCAAGGCGTTGCGCTATGTTCTCGTGGCGTGGGCAACACTACAGGGTATGACGTGGTGGCACTAATTGGTGGAATGAATACGCGACCTTCAATCGTCAACCATTACAATTATGCTGAGTAACATTACTTTGACAGGCGGGAGGTCAATTTGATCCCGGACGTATCTCAGGCGCTGGCCTGGCTGGAAAACCACCCTCAGGCATTGAAGGGTATTCAGCGTGGTCTTGAGCGTGAAACGCTGCGCGTTAACGCGGACGGCAGTTTAGCGACGACGGGTCACCCGAAGGCGTTAGGCTCGGCGCTGACACATAAATGGATCACAACCGATTTCGCTGAAGCGCTGCTGGAGTTCATCACCCCAGTAGAGGGTGATATTGATCATATGCTGACGATTATGCGCGATATCCATCGCTACACCGCGCGCAATCTCGGCGATGAGCGTATGTGGCCGCTCAGCATGCCGTGCTATATCGAGCAGGGCCAGGAGATTGAGCTGGCGCAGTACGGCACGTCAAACATTGGTCGGCTGAAAACGCTCTATCGCGAAGGTCTTAAAAATCGCTACGGCGCGTTGATGCAGACCATCTCTGGCGTGCACTACAACTTCTCGCTGCCAATGGCGTTCTGGCAGGCGAAATGCGGTGAAACGGATAAAGACGCCATCTCAGCAGGCTACTTCCGCCTGATCCGCAACTACTACCGTTTCGGCTGGGTGATCCCGTATCTGTTTGGTGCCTCCCCGGCGATCTGTTCTTCGTTCCTGCAGGGGAAACCGACCACGCTGCCGTTCGAGAAGACCGACTGCGGAATGTACTATCTCCCGTACGCCACCTCTCTGCGTCTGAGCGATCTCGGCTATACCAATAAATCGCAAAGCAATCTCGGTATTACGTTTAACGAATTGCACGAATATGTGGCAGGATTGAAGCGGGCGATCAAAACCCCGTCGGAAGAGTACGAAAAAATCGGCCTCGAAAAAGACGGTAAGCGTCTGCAGATCAACAGCAATGTCCTGCAGATTGAAAACGAGCTGTATGCGCCAATTCGTCCTAAGCGCGTGACGCGCAGCGGCGAAACCCCGTCGGATGCGCTGCAGCGCGGCGGGATCGAATACATTGAAGTGCGCTCGCTGGATATCAACCCGTTCTCACCGATTGGCGTTGATGAACAGCAGATTCGCTTCCTGGATCTGTTTATGGTCTGGTGCGTGCTGGCGGATGCGCCGGAAATGAGTTCAGACGAATTGCTCTGCACCCGTACAAACTGGAACCGCGTGATTCTGGAAGGGCGTAAACCGGGCCTGACGCTGGGTATCGGCTGCGAAACGGCACAGTTCCCGCTGACGAAAGTCGGCAAAGATCTGTTCCGTGACCTGAAGCGTGTTGCCCGGACGATGGACAGCATTGACGGCGGCGACGCGTATCAACAGATTTGCGACCAGCTGGTGGCGTGCTTTGATAACCCGGAACTGACGTTCTCAGCGCGCATTCTGCGTTCTATGATTGATCAGGGCATTGGTGGTACGGGGCGCTCACTCTCGGCGGAGTACCGTGAAATGCTGATCCAGGAGCCGTTAGAAATCCTGAGCGAATCAGATTTTGTCGCGGAACGCGAAGCGTCCGTTGTGCGTCAGAAAGAGGTTGAAGCGGCGGATACCGAGTCGTTTGAGGCGTTTCTGGCGAAGCAGGCTTAAGCAGAAAAGAAAAAGGCCACATCGCTGTGGCCAAAATATACATCTCTGAATTCAGGGATGATGATAACAAATGCGCGTCTTTCATATACTCAGACGCGCATTCTGTAGAAGAGTTCAGTTTATTTTAAAAAAAATCACTATCGGAGGTGACGTATGCCGTTATTAGATAGCTTTACTGTCGACCATACCCGTATGGAAGCACCTGCAGTCCGCGTGGCGAAGACCATGCACACCCCGCACGGCGACACGATCACCGTCTTCGATCTGCGTTTCTGCGTGCCAAACAAAGAAGTGATGCCGGAGAAAGGCATTCATACGCTGGAACACCTGTTCGCTGGTTTCATGCGTGACCACCTGAACGGCAACGGCGTTGAGATCATCGATATCTCTCCGATGGGCTGCCGTACCGGTTTCTACATGAGCCTGATTGGTCAGCCTGAAGAGAAACGTGTGGCAGATGCCTGGAAAGCGGCCATGGAAGACGTGCTGAAGGTGAAAGAGCAGAACCAGATCCCTGAGCTGAACGTTTACCAGTGCGGCACCTATCAGATGCACTCTCTGGAAGAAGCGCAGGAGATCGCGCGCCACATCATCGAACGCGACGTTCGCGTGAACAGCAACGAAGAGCTGGCCCTGCCGAAAGAAAAACTGCAGGAACTGCACATCTAGTATTGTGCCTGTGGATGCCCGGTGGCGCTTCGCTTGCCGGGCCTACATTGTGCTGGTGCCTCCTTTGACCACAACCTTAACCTTCTCTTTTACCCACCGACCCCTCGTTCCGTTTGCCCATGATTACGTTCATGGTGACAGCGAACCCTGGCACAAGCACGACTGCGCGCAACTGCTGCACACCCTGAGCGGCGTGGTAAGGGTGGATACCGCATCGGGCTGTTGGGTTGTGCCTCCCGGTCGCGGCGTCTGGCTGCCTGCGGGCACGCGGCATTCCCTGCGCATTACCGGCAACGTGGCGGCGCGAACGCTGTTTATCGATCCGCTGGCGCGGGCCGATCTTCCCGCCACCTGCCAGATCGTCCAGATCGCGCCGCTGCTGCGCGAGCTGATCCTCGTCTCCCTTGCGTTGCCTGAATCGTACTCACCCGGAAGCCGGGATGAACGCGTCTATGAACTGATTCTCGATGAAATCCGCACTATGCCGGTGCTGCCGTTTCACCTGCCGGAGCCGGAAAGCGAGGCGCTACGTCGCCTGTGTCTGCAAATCCGGCAAAACCCGGGGGAAAGCTGGAGCAGCGCGCAGGCTGCGAGCATGATGAACATGAGCGAGCGCACGCTGAACCGCCATTTTCAGCAGCAGACGGGTTTAAGCTACGGCGAGTGGTTGAGAAGGGCGCGTCTGCTGGAAGCCTTAGTGCGGCTGGCGCAGGGCCAGCCGGTATTGCGCGTGGCGCTGGATCTGGGGTACGGGAGCCACAGCGCCTTTACGGCCATGTTCCGTCGGGTGATGGGCGTCTCCCCCAGCGATTACTTTAAGAACGACTGACGGCGTTAAAGAGCGCCTGAAGCGACGCGCGCGCCACGTCGCTATCAATGCCCACGCCCCAGCGGCTGCTGCCGTCCTGAAACAGGCAGCGGATGTAGGCCACCGAGCGGCTGTCGCTGCGTTCGCCTAACGTATGCTCGTGATAATCCTTAATCACGAACGGGGCGTTGACCCAGCGGCTCAGGCCGTGAGCGGCGGCGGAGAGCAGACCGTTGCCGTGACCTTCCAGCTGGCGCGTACCCCCCTGTGTGGCGACGCTGGCCGTCAAACGCAGCTGGCCGTCCTGCTGGCTGTCGCTGCGGTAGGATTGCAGCGCATAGTGCGGCGTGGCCACCAGGCCGTAGCGGGTGCGAAACAGCTGCCACAGCGCATTTTGCGTCATCTCTTTTCCGTGACGGTCGGTTTCCTGCTGCACGTGCTGGCTGAAATCCTGCAGCAGGGCGCGGGGCAGTTTCAGACCATGATTCTGTTCGATCAGCCACGCGCTGCCGCTTTTCCCTGACTGGCTGTTCACGCGGATCACCGCTTCGTAGGTGCAGCCGATGTCCTGCGGATCGACGGGCAGGTAAGGCATCTCCCAGCGATCGCCAGGCCTGCGGGCATCAAAGCCTTTTTTGATTGCGTCCTGGTGCGAGCCGGAAAAGGCGGTATAGGCCAGCCGTCCCGCCCACGGATGGCGCGGGTGCACCGGCAGCTGATTGCAGGTTTCCACCACGTCCACCACCCGGTTCATATCGCTAAAGTCCAGAGTCGGGCTGATACCCTGGCTGTAGAGGTTCATTGCCAGCGTCACCAGGCAGACGTTGCCCGTGCGCTCGCCGTTACCGAACAGACAGCCCTCCACGCGGTCAGCCCCCGCCATTACGGCCAGCTCCGCGCAGGCGACGCCGGTACCGCGGTCGTTATGCGGATGCACGCTGATGCAGACATCGCGGCGGCGGCTGAAGTGGCGACAGAAGTACTCGATCTGGTCGGCATAGACGTTCGGCGTGCTCACTTCGACGGTGGCGGGTAAGTTGATCACCATCGGGCGTTCGTCGCAAGGCTGCCAGATCTCCGCCACGGCTTCACAAATCTCCAGCGCAAATTCCGGCTCGGTAAAGCAGAAGGTTTCCGGAGAGTATTCGTACTGCCAGCGGGTGTCGGGATTTTCTTCACACAGCTGACGAATAAGCCGCGTGGCGCGGGTGGCCAGCTCAACGATCTGCGCTTTCTCCATGCCGAATACCAGGCGGCGGAACAGCGGAGCGGTGGCGTTATACAGATGCACGGTCGCCTGCTTCGCGCCGCGCAGGGATTCAAAAGTGCGATGGATGAGATCTTCCCGTGCCTGAGTGAGCACCTGAATCGTCACGTCATCCGGGATGCGGTTCTCTTCAATCAGCTGGCGAACAAAGTTGAAATCCGTCTGCGAGGCGGAAGGAAAGGCAACTTCAATCTCTTTAAACCCGCAGCTTAACAGCAGGTCCCAGAACTGCAGCTTGCGCGTGCTGTCCATCGGTTCGGCCAGAGCCTGGTTTCCGTCGCGCAGGTCGGTCGAGAGCCAGCGCGGCGCGCGGGTGATGCGTTGCTCCGGCCAGCGACGGTCGGGCAGGGAAAGGGTGGGAAAGGGTTGGTACTTGTCGGCGGGTGTGTTCAGCATGATGCGCTCCTGTTGTCTTTTCACTATCGTGAATCGATTTCAGGCGCGCTGCTTTATCGGCACTGACAATGGCTGTCGCGTTCTGGACACAGTGCGGTTTTTTGCCGGATGGCGGCTCCGCCTTATCCGGCCTACGTTCGTAGGCCCGGTAAGCGTAGCGCCACCGGGCAACCGTCGCACAGAACTAGCAACCTGCGCACAAGACTAGTGCGCGCCGCCACCGCCACCACCGGCACCAAACGGCGGTCTGGCAAACCACACCAGCCCCAGCAGGACGATAAAGATCCCTGCCGATATCCAGAAAATCTCGTTGGCCGAGATAATCAGCCCCTGGTTGGTGATCTGCTGGGCAATCCAGCCGGACGCCTGCTGCTCCGTCATCCCCATTCCCTGCAGCTGGCTGTACATCTGCTGTGCGTTAGGGTTGAACGGGTTCACCGCTTCGGTCAGCTGCGCGTGGTGCATTGATTCGCGGTTTGTCCACAGGGTGGTGGTGATCGACGTCCCGATAGAGCCCGCCAGCGTACGGGTGAAGTTCGACAGGCTCGACGCGGCCGCCAGACGCTCGGGCGGCAGGCCAGAGAGCGTGATGGTGGTCAGCGGCATAAAGAAGCACGCCACCGCAAAGCCCTGAATGAACTGCGGCCACGCCGAGGCGCCAAAGTCCATTCCCGGCTCAAAGGTATACGCACGCCAGTAGAAGCACACCGCGTACATGATGAAGCTGAACGTCACCAGCCGACGCATGTCGAGCTTATGGGCGAAGCGGCCAATAATCGGCGACAGCAGGACCGGGATCACCCCGACAGGTGCCGACGCCAGACCCGCCCAGGTGGCGGTATAGCCATACACCTCCTGCAACAGCTGCGGCAGCAGAACAATCGCGCCGAAGTAGAGCATATAGGCGAGGCTGATACACAGGCAGCCGATGGTGAAGTTTCGCGACTTAAAGAGCGAGAGATCGACGATCGGGTTGTCGTCAGTCAGCTCCCAGACAATCAGGAAGCTTATCGACACCACCGCGACAATGGTCAGGATGATGATCTCCTGCGAGTTGAACCAGTCGAGCTCTTTACCGCGGTCGAGCATGATCTGCAGACTGCCGATACCCAGGATCAGCAGCGCCAGCCCGATGCTGTCGATACGGCGCTGTTCGGTGCGCGTCTCTCGTCCCCGCAGCGACTGCAGCGTCATCAATACCACGACGGCGCCAATCGGTACGTTGATGAAGAAGATCCAGCCCCAGTGGTAGTTATCGCTGATGTACCCGCCCAGAATCGGTCCGCAGATAGGCGCGACGATAACGGTCATCGACCAGAGCGCCAGCGCGACGGAACGTTTTGCGGGAGGGTAGTTGCTCAGCAGCAAACTCTGGGAGAGCGGGATCAGCGGCCCCGCGACAATCCCCTGAATGACGCGGAAGAAAATCAGCATCGTCAGGCTGCTGGACATGCCGCACGCCCACGAGGCCAGAACAAACGCCACCGTGGACCAGAGGAACAGCTTCACCTCACCGACGCGCTTTGCCAGCCAGCCGGTGATCGGAATGGAGATGGCGTTTGCCACCCCAAACGAGGTAATGACCCAGGTCCCCTGGCTCAGCGACGAGCCAAGGTTACCGGCGATGGTCGGGATTGCCACGTTTGCGATGGTGGAGTCCAGCACCTGCATGAATGTCGCCAGCGACAGCGCGATGGTCATAATGACCAGCTGCGCGCCTTCCAGCGGTTTTTGCGGCTTTTGCTGTTGCATAACGCTCACCTTCGGATTAACCGGCGTTTGCCTTCACGATGTCATCGATCAGCTTGTTGACCGGATCGAGGCTAATTTCACGGGCGTTACTTTCATAAACCGGGCTGCTACGCACCTGGCTTGCCAGGATCTGACCGTCGCGGTTGGCGGTGTCAACCGTCACCAGCGTGGAGAGGCCGATACGCAGCGGGTGATCCGCCAGCTGTTTGGCATCCAGTTCGATACGCACGGGCAGACGCTGTACGACTTTGATCCAGTTACCGGTGGCGTTCTGCGCAGGCAGCAGGGAGAAGGCGCTGCCGGTCCCCATATCCAGACCCACCACTTTGCCGGTGTACTTCACGTCATCGCCATAGATGTCGCTGACAACCGTTGCGGTCTGGCCGATACGCATATGCGCAAGCTGCGTCTCTTTAAAGTTGGCATCGACCCACAGGTTGTCCGCCGGCACAACCGCCATCAGCGGCGTGGTTGGGCTGATCTGCGCCCCTGGCTGGACGGAACGACGGGAGACATAGCCGGTCATTGGGCTGACGATTTTAGTACGCTGCAGGGCAAGCCACGCGTTGCGGACTTCGGTCGCCGCCTGCTGAACGGCAGGCTGGTTTTCCAGGCTGGTGCCCAGCACCATCGCCTGGTTGGCGTTGTACTGCTGAATGGCTACGTCCAGCTGTGCCTGAGCGCTGGCGACGGCGTCGCGGGCGTGCTGCAGCTCTTCACGGCCAATCAGATTGGCGGTGCCGAGCGGCACGCGGCGGTTCAGATCGCTCTGCGCCTGCGCGAGTGCGGTCTTCTGCACGTCGATGTTGGCCTGCAGCTGCTTGCTGTTGATCATCAGCTGGCGGGTCTGACGAACGCTGGAGGCCAGCGCGGTCTGCGCTTTTTCAAACGCCTGCTGGGCGTCGGTTGGATCGAGCGTCACCAGCACATCGCCTTTTTGCACAAAGTCGGTATTGTCAGCCCAGACTTTCGTCACGCTGCCCGACACCTGCGCCATAATTTGTACCTGGTTCCCTGCCACGTACGCGTCGTCAGTCTCTTCAGCATGACGCAGTACTAAAAACCAATAGATCCCATATGCCACGGCAATAATGATAAAGAGCAAGGTCAACAGAAGAAGGGCGCTCTTACGTTTGCCTTTCTTGTTGGCCGGTTGCTGCGGGGTAGTGCTCTCCGCATTTGCGCTCATTGTTGTTCTCCACGATCTTCTTATTTTCACATCGGCTGAGCCGACCTGTTGTCAGAAAGGCCAGCAGTGTGACGTGCTGGCCTGTCGGTTTTCTTATAAATCTGGATTGTTGAGCGTGTCGTCGCGTTAGCGCAGCGCCTCAAGAACGGCGCCTTCTTCATCCATCTGGTCCAGACGGGTGAGCAGCTTGCGAGTGATGTGCTCAAGCTGGTCGCGCTCGGCGGTGCTGAGAGCGGACCAGAGTTTGTGCAGGCAATTGTGCTGAGGTGGCAGCACCTCGCGCAGGAATTCGTGACCTTTATCGGTCAGTTGCAAATGCAGGCAGCGGCGATCGTTATCGCTTTCACGGCGCTCAATCCAGCCGCGCTTTTCCAGCTCATCGGCAATTCGGGTGGCGTTGGTGCGGGAGGAGCCCAGCGCGCAGCTCAGCTCAGAAGGCTGAATGCTGTGGTTTTCCTGAGACTCCAGCGTGATCAACGCCATAAACAATGTCTCGTTAATCCCTTGAGCTTTCAGCATTTTATTGCGGTTTTCCAGTAGCTTACCCTGCATGTGCATGCACAGGCGAGTCAGCAGGATTTCCTGATACGGGAAGTCCTCATGGCGACTGGCGCGGAATTTAAGCATTTGTTCAATGGGCGTAAACGAACTATCCATTTGGGCATAACCTCATTAATTACAGCCGATATAGTAACGACAGTGACAAATAATGTAAATGAATTATTTGTGCGGTTATATCCGCCAAATTAATGTCACCATCAGAAAGCGCCGGGTAAGTCCGTGACCCGGTGAGCACAGAAAGCGTAGGGGATGAACCCGCTGAAGAGAGGATGTGAGGACGGGGGTCTGAACTATTCATGCCGATTGTAAATATGTCACCCACATTAAAATTTCTGGGATAAATGATTACGTTTACATTAACAGAGTGAGGGGCCCCTTTACACCCTAAGAGGCCCAAAGCAATGTAAAACTTAGTGAATTGCCTCCTGACGATGGTAGCCGCGCCACCATACAAGCAGGTTAATCGTGGCGACGATGGCACCAATTGCACATACCCCTGACCAGCCAGCATGCTGCCACGCCGAGGCGGAAATGAGCGAGCCCGCCGCGCCGCCAATAAAGTAGCTGGTCATGTACCCGGCCGTCAGGCGGTTACGCGCCTCTGGCTTCACGCGATAGATGACGGTCTGATTGGTAATGTGAACGCCCTGCACGGTGAGATCGAGTACCAGGATACCGACGATCAGCGCCAGCACCGAGACGTGCCCATACCAGATTGCCGCCCAGGAGAGCAGAAGTAACACCAGCCCCGCGGAGGTGGTCAGGTGGGATTTGCCCTTGTCGGCCAGCCCGCCTGCGGGACGCGCGCCCAGTGCGCCTGCGGCACCGGCCAGGCCGAACAGGCCAATCACCCCTTCGGAATAATTAAACGGCGGCGCGGCCAGCAGAAACGCCATCGACGTCCAGAGAATACTGAAGTTGGCGAAGGTGAAGCAGCCCAGCAGGGCGCGGGTGCGCAGAAGTTTATCCTGGGTGAACAGGCTGAAAACGGAGGCCAGCAGCTGCGGGTAATTCAGGTGATTTTCCTGCTTCACTTTTGGCAGCCCGCGCCACAGCGCCAGCGCCATGACGACCATCAATACGCTCGCCACCCAGTATACGGTGCGCCAGCCGCCGAGGCTTGCCAGCAGTCCTGCAACGGTACGCGCCAGCAAAATCCCCAGCAGCAGGCCGCTCATGATGGTGCCCACCACCTTGCCACGTTTTTCCGGTGAGGCGAGGGTCGCGGCGAGCGGCACCAGGATTTGCGCCACCACGGAGAACAGCCCCGTCAGCGCGGTACCGATAATCATCATCGTCAGCGACTGGCTGCTGGCGGTGATCAGCATCCCACCGGCGGCCAGCAGGGTCATGGACACGATCAGCATCCGGCGTTCGAACATATCGCCGAGCGGCACCAGGAACAGCAGCCCGGCGGCATAGCCGAGCTGGGCGGCGGTGACGATAAAGCCTGCGGAACTGGCGGAGAGATTGAACGCGCGGGCGATGGTGTCGAGAAGAGGCTGCGCGTAATAGTTGCTGGCGACGGCCAGACCCGTTGCCACGGACATTAAAAGGATGAGTGCGGGGCTAAGCCCTTGAGTGGTTTTTGTCATTAGTTTCAGGAATCGTTAGTGAAGTGATTATTTTTCCGGAAACCATAATAGCCAATGATTGTGAATGTGGGGGGATTGTTACGTGCTGGATTGTGCGGTTTAGGTCGGGTGCGGTCTGATCCCCTCACCCCGGTCCTCTCCCAGTGTACGGTCTGGGGAGAGGGTTAGGGTGAGGGAAAATATTTTACTTCTGCGCCGCCAGCGCCTCTTTCACCCAGCCGTCAAACTGCTGCTGGTGAGCCTTGATCCAGCCGTCGACGTGGCCTTTAACATCCGCCTCAGACGATTTGCCCGCGTGCATCATCGCGTTCTGGGCGTTGATGTCCGCCAGCGGCAGCTTCATCACCGAGAACAGCTTCGCCGCGGCCGGGTTTTTCTCCGCCCAGGCTTTGTTCGCCACGATATGCATGGTGTTCACCGGGAAGCCGTAGTTCATGCCGTTCGGCAGTTTGGTGTCGATATCTTTCTGCTCGCCCGGCAGGGAGGAGAACGGCACCTGCAGCCACACCACGTCTTTACCCGGCTTCAGCACGTCGCTCACCCAGTACGGCGTCCAGGTGTAGTAGATCACCGGTTTACCCTCTTTGAAGCGGGCAATGGTGTCGGCCATCATCGCTGAATAGTTGCCGTGGCTCACGTCGACCGTTTTCGCCAGATCGAACGCCTTGTTCTGGTGGTTAATCACCGCTTCGCAGCCCCAGCCCGGCGAGCAGCCCATCATGTCGGCCTTGCCGTCACCGTTGGTGTCAAACAGTCTGGCGATCTTCGGGTCCTTCAGCTGTTCGATGTTGGTGATGTGGTACTGGTCGGCGGTTTTCTTGTCGATCAGGTACCCCTGCGCCGCGCCGGTGACAAAGGTGCCTTCACGGTAGAATTTCTTATCGCCACCGGCGGCGGCATACATATCGTCATGCAGCGGCTGCCAGTTTACGGCGGTAAAGGTGGCGTCACCGGAGGCAATCGAGGTGTAGCCCACGTTGTAATCCACTTCGCTCGGCGTGTTAACCGTATAGCCCAGTTTTTCCAGCGCGCGGCTGACCAGCAGGGTCTGGAAGCTCTCTTCCGAAATAGTGCTCTGCACCGGCTGCACGGTAATGCCTTTGCCCGGCAGGTCAGCCGCGAACGTGCTGGTGGAGACAAGGGTGGCAAACGCTGTGGCAAAAAGTACGTTATGTCGCATCGTTGTTCCTTATTTTCTAAAGGGGCGGGTGAGTAACCCAACAGGGCCGGTGGAATACCAGCGACGGTTGCCGCGACTGCGTGAATCGCGACCGACGGCCTGGGTCAGGCGGTCAAGAATAATGGCGAGGATCACAATCCCGACGCCGCCAACGGTAGCCAGCCCCATGTCGAGACGGCCAATGCCGCGCAGCACCATCTGACCGAGACCGCCAACGGCGATCATCGAGGCAATCACCACCATCGAAAGGGCCAGCATCAGCGTCTGGTTAACGCCCGCCATGATGGTCGGCATCGCCAGCGGGAGCTGAACCTTAAACAGCATCTGGCGCGGGCTGGCGCCGAACGAGCGTGAAGCCTCAATCAGATCCGCAGGCACCTGATTGATCCCGAGAATGGTCAGACGAATAATCGGCGGCAGGGCAAAGATAATGGTGACCACCACGCCCGGCACGTTGCCGATGCCGAACAGCATCACAATCGGCACCAGATAGACGAACGCCGGAGTGGTCTGCATCGCATCCAACAGCGGACGAATTATCTTCGCGGCCCGCGGGCTGCGCGCCAGCCAGATCCCCATCGGCAGGCCGATGACGATGCAGAAGAGCAGGGCGGTCAGCACCAGCGCCAGGGTGATCATCGCCTGCGACCAGGCCCCAATCGCGCCGATGGCAATCAGCGAAATCAGCGTGGCGACACCCATCCCGGCGCTGCCAAACTGCCAGGCGATCAGGGAGAACAGGATAATCGCCACCGGTGCCGGCATGCCCAGCATCAGCTGCTGGAAGCCGTTCAGGATGTAATCCACCGGGATGCGGATCCCCTGGAAAACCGGGCGGAAGTGCGTGACCACCCAGTCGATCCCCTCCGTGACCCAGCTGTCCAGCGGGATCAGCGTTTTGTGGAACGGATCCATAATATTGAAGTGCTCTGGCGCAGGCGCGGGTGCGCTGTTCAGCCAGTCCGCCGCACCGCCACCGTCGGCGGGTGCTGGCGTGGAACCCCACGCGTCGGCGGATTGCGCAGCGTTGTCCGCCGCTTCAGTGGTGCCCCACGGGTTAGTTTGATCAGCCATTATTTGCCCCCTCGCGATCTAAAGCCTGCAGCAGCATCCGTTTTGAGATGATGCCGACGTACTGTTGTTCCTCACCCACCACCGGCACGGCGCACGGCGCCTGCCCCACGTGAGAGAGCAACTCGCTGAGTGGCGTTTCGGCGTCCACGGCAAGCGGAGCGTCAATCAACGCCGCATCGATCCCCTGGTTTTCGCTGAGCGCGGTTTTCAGAGAGTCGATGGAGACAACGCCGACAAATTTATTGCCGCGTTCAACCAGATAACCGTATTCACGGTCTTCGTCCTGCAGCAGCTTAAGCGCCGAGCGCGGGCCGAAGCCTGGGGTTTTACGAATAATGCCGTTTGGCGTTCGACGGGCAATATCTTTGGCGCTAAAGACCTGGCTAATATCCACGCCGCGGAAGAAGGTGCGCACATAATCATTCGCCGGATTATTGAGTATTTCATCCGGCGTGCCGACCTGCACCACTTCACCGTTTTGCATAATGGCAATACGGTCGCCAATACGCATGGCTTCATCCAAATCGTGGGAAATAAAGACAATGGTTCGCTGATGTTTCGCCTGTAATTTTACCAGCTCATCCTGCATCTCGGTGCGAATTAACGGATCGAGGGCGGAGAAAGCTTCGTCCATTAATAAAATGTCTGGATTAATGGCTAATGCGCGGGCTAATCCCACGCGCTGACGCATGCCGCCGGAAAGTTCATCCGGGTACGCATGCGCATAATTTTCCAGCCCAACCTGACGCAGGGCATCAAGGGCTTTTTCCTGACGTTCCTGCGCGGGTGTGCCGGCTAATTCCATGCCGAAAGCGGTATTATCCAGCACCGTCATGTGCGGCATCAGCGCGAATGACTGGAATACCATCGCAATCTTCTTTCTGCGCACCTCGCGAAGCTCGGCGTCTGATATTCTGGCGATATCCACGCCGTCAATCAGCACCTGTCCGCGGGTGGGTTCAATCAGGCGATTGAGAAGGCGAACCATAGTGGATTTACCCGAACCGGATAATCCCATGATGACAAAAATCTCGCCTTCTTCAATGGCCAGACTGGCGTCTTTAACGCCAAGCGATAGCCCGGTTTTTTCCAGAATTTGCTCTTTCGAAAGGCCTTTCTCAATATATTTGAATGCGCGCTGAGGATGCTCGCCAAATACTTTATATAGATTTTTCACTTCTAATTTAATTGCCATGCAATAGAGAGTGTCCTGTTATTTGTTTATGTCGATATGATTACCATGGTAAATTGTTAACGGGCATAACCCTAACATACTGAGAATCTGAGACAACCCTAGGTTTGCTTATGACGTAAATTTTCAGGGAGGCGAAACGGCTGAATTTCCCATGAGTAAAGGGCTGAGCGGGATTTGAATTTTTCTCAATTTTTTGCTGCGGCATCGGGGAATTTCACCTGAATCGGGTGATTCAGGCGAATAGGGCACGGAAATGACAGTGTAGTTGCTTTGTAAATATTGGAGAGGAAATTGTTGGGTTTATATTAAATTAACGAACGTTAACGTTCATTAAAAATCCCAGTCCTCATCCTCGGTTTCCACCGCTTTGCCCATCACGTACGACGAACCCGACCCGGAGAAGAAATCGTGGTTTTCGTCGGCGTTGGGCGACAGCGCGGAGAGAATCGCCGGGTTAACCTCCGCCATTTCCGGCGGGAACAGCGCGTCGTAGCCGAGATTCATCAGCGCCTTGTTGGCGTTGTAGCAGAGGAAGGCTTTCACGTCCTCCTCCCAGCCGGTGCCGGCATAGAGTTCCTTGGTATAGCTCAGCTCGTTGTCGTACAGATCCATCAGCAAATCGAGCGCAAACCCTTTAAGCTCCTCGCGCTCCGCGTCGCTGACCTTTTCCAGCCCTTTCTGATATTTATAGCCGATGTAATACCCGTGCACCGCTTCATCCCGAATGATAAGCCGGATCAAATCGGCGGTGTTGGTGAGCTTGCCGCGGCTCGACCAGTACATGGGCAGCCAGAAGCCAGAATAGAACAGGAATGATTCCAGAAACACGCTGGCGATCTTTTTCTTCAGCGGCTCGTCGGCCCGATAATACGTCAGTACCAGCTCCGCCTTTCTTTGTAACGACTCGCTCGCTTCGCTCCAGGCGTAGGCCGCGTCCACGTCTTTGGTCTGGCACAGCGTGGAGAAAATCGAGCTGTAGGAGCGGGCGTGCACCGCCTCCATAAAGCTGATGTTCGACATCACCGCCTCTTCGTGCGGCGTCAGCGCGTCACCCATCAGAGCCGGTGCGCCAACGGTATTCTGAATGGTGTCCAGCAGCGTCAGGCCGGTAAAGACGCGGATCGTTAGCTGCTGCTCGGTGTGGCTCAGGGTTTGCCAGGCCGGAATATCGTTGGAGAGCGGGACCTTTTCCGGCAGCCAGAAGTTGCTGGTCAGGCGGTTCCACACTTCCAGATCTTTCTCGTCCTGGATCTTGTTCCAGTTAACGGCGCTCACGCGTGACAGTTTCATCCTTTCTCCTTACAGCGCGCAGGACACGCAGCCTTCGATTTCGGTGCCTTCCAGCGCAAGCTGGCGCAGGCGAATGTAGTAGAGCGTCTTGATACCTTTCTTCCAGGCGTAGATCTGCGCTTTGTTGATGTCCCGCGTGGTGGCGGTATCCGGGAAGAACAGCGTCAGCGACAGCCCCTGATCCACGTGTTTCGTCGCCTCGGCGTAGGTATCGATGATTTTTTCCGGGCCAATCTCGTATGCGTCCTGATACAGCGCCAGGTTCTCGTTGGTCATAAACGGGGCAGGGTAGTAAACGCGTCCGGTTTTGCCTTCTTTGCGAATTTCAATCTTCGACACGATCGGGTGAATGCTCGACGTGGCGTGGTTGATGTAGGAGATAGAGCCAGTTGGCGGCACCGCCTGCAGGTTCTGGTTGTAAATGCCGTAGCGCATCACGTCATCACGCAGCCGCTGCCACATCTCGCGCGTCGGCAGGACGATCCCGGCGCGGGCAAACAGCTCCCTTACTCGCGCCGTTTTCGGCTGCCAGTCGCCTTCCAGATACTGGCTGAAATACTCTCCGCTGGCATAGCGCGACTGTTCAAAGCCCGCGAAACGCTGGTTGCGCTCGCGCGCCAGCATCATTGAGGTATGCAGCGCGTGCCAGGTGACGGTGTAAAAATAGAGGTTGGTGAAGTCCAGCCCTTCCGGGCTGCCGTAGGCGATGCCCTCCCGCGCCAGGTAGCCGTGCAGGTTCATCTGCCCGAGGCCAATGGCGTGCGACGCGGCGTTGCCCGCCTCGATGGACGGCACGCTGCGGATGTGGCTCATGTCCGACACCGCCGTCAGCCCGCGAATGGCGGTCTCCACCGTGCGGCCAAAGTCGGGGGAATCCATGGTGTGGGCGATATTCAGCGACCCGAGGTTGCAGGAGATGTCTTTGCCGATCTCCGCGTAGTCCAGATTCTCGTCATAGCGGGAGGCGCTGTTGACCTGCAAAATCTCCGAGCACAGGTTGCTCATGTTGATGCGCCCGGCAATCGGGTTTGCGCGGTTCACCCTGTCCTCGTACATGATGTACGGATAGCCGGACTCAAACTGAATTTCGGCAAGCGTCTGGAAGAAATCGCGGGCGTTGATGGTTTTTTTGCGGATGCGATCGTCGGCCAGCAGCTCGTCGTACAGCTCGCTTATCGCCACGTCGCCAAAGGCTTTGCCGTAAATCCGCTCTACGTCATACGGCGAGAAGAGCGCCATCTCGGCATTCTCTTTAGCCAGCTTAAAGGTGATATCCGGGATCACCACGCCCAGCGACAGGGTTTTGATGCGGATTTTTTCGTCGGCGTTTTCGCGCTTGGTATCGAGGAAACGCAGAATGTCGGGGTGGTGCGCGTGCAGATAAACCGCGCCCGCGCCCTGACGCGCGCCAAGCTGGTTGGCGTAGGAGAAGGCATCTTCCAGCATCTTCATGACCGGGATCACGCCGGAGGACTGGTTTTCGATGCGCTTAATCGGCGCGCCCGCTTCACGCAGGTTCGAGAGCAGAAACGCCACGCCGCCGCCGCGTTTGGAGAGCTGCAGCGCCGAGTTCACCGCGCGGCCTATCGACTCCATATTATCTTCAATGCGCAGCAGGAAGCAGGAGACCAGCTCGCCGCGCTGGGCTTTGCCGCAGTTGAGAAAGGTCGGCGTGGCAGGCTGGAAGCGGCCGGAGAGGATCTCGTCGGTGAGCTGTTGCGCCAGCGCTTCATCGCCCTGCGCCAGGGTCAGCGCGACCATCACCACGCGATCTTCAAAGCTTTCTAAGTAGCGCTTACCGTCGAAGGTCTTCAGGGTGTAGCTGGTGTAGAACTTCCACGCGCCAAGGAACGTCTGGAAACGAAAGCCGCTGGCGTGGGCGCGTTCAAACAGCTTCACGACGAAGGCGCGTTCGTAGCGGGTGAGGACGCGGGCATCGTAGTAACCTTCGTTAACCAGGTGGTCGAGACGTTCATCCTGGCTCGCGAAGGTCACGCTGTTGGGCCGCACGTGGGCGGCAAAAAAGGCGTCTACCGCCTCACGGTCTTTTTCAAACTGAATGCGTCCCTCCCGGTCATAGAGGTTAAGCATCGCGTTTAATGCGTGGTAATCCGGCGTCGCCTGTATTACCCGTTCTGCGGTTGTCGTTGCCAAAATTCGTTCACTCCTTTACGCACGTTTTCGACGTCCTGCTGCGTCCCCATCAGCTCAAAGCGATAGAGATACGGCACGCCGCATTTTTGAGAGATGACATCTCCGGCGCGGCCAAAGGCATCGCCGAAATTGCGATTGCCCGCCGCGATCACGCCTCGGATTAGCCCGCGGTTATGCGGATCGTTCAGAAAGCGGATCACCTGACGAGGCACTGCGCCCGCCGTACCGCCGCCGCCGTAGCTGGGCACCACCAGAATGTACGGTTCTTCTACCCGGATGCGCTCCCGCTCGTTGAGGGGAATGCGCACCGCAGGCAGCCCGACGCGCGCCATAAAACGGAGCGTGTTTTCCGAGCTGCTGGAGAAGAAGACCAGCCCACTCATGCCCGTGCGGCCTGCGCGGCGATGCGGTTGATCATGTCCGGACGGAAGCCAGACCAGCTGGTCTCCCCGGCCACCACCACCGGAAGCTGACGGAAACCCTGCGCGCGAAGGGTATCGGCGGCCTCGGGCTGCTGGTCAATATTCACCATCTCAAACGCCACGCCGCGGCTTTCCATCGCCCGTTTGGTCGCGTGGCACTGAACACAATCGTTACGAGTGTAAATAATAATGCTCATGATTCGTATTTCCATTTAAAATGAGAGAGCGGCGCGAATCATCGCGTCAGGTTGTGTGTATCTTGCTAAAAGGAATACTAGATGTAGTTGTCTTAAGTTTCAACCATACAAGATATGGGAAATTTAGATTGATGATGCCCTGATGATGAGCACAGCGGGGCAGGGGGTGTTGTACGGGTTTTTCAGGCTTGCGGGCATTAAAAAGCCCCGGCGCCAGCGGCGACCGGGGCTGGTGGCTCGCGCTTACTTACGCAGGCTAAGCAGAGCGCCGACGAAGATCCCGACTGCCGCTACCGTGCCGAGTGTGCAGAGCGGTTTTTCGCGCACGAAGGTCGTTGCGCAGCTGACCGCATCGCAGGCAGCCTGTGTGGTACGCGTGCGGCCATTTAGGCGTGCGCGGGTTTCACGGAGCAGAGACTGAGCCTTACGTTTTGCGGCATCCGCTTCGTCCTTCGCGTCACTCCCCCAGGATTTCAGCACCTCTTCCAGAGTGTCTGCTAATTGGCTGACATCATTACGAATATCCTGAGCGTCGTCGTTAATATCGTTTCGGTTCGGTCTGTTAAACATACGATCCTCCGTAATTTTGTGTTCCCGTTCAGTTTAGTTCAGAAATTTAATATCTGAAGCGCATCACGCGATATCCGCCAGTTTATGGACTATTCTGAAAGCCCTGTTAATGCTGAATACTGTAAGGTTGCCGGGCAGGAAAAGATAACGAGGAAAAGATATGTATTTACGACCTGACGAGGTGGCACGCGTTCTTGAAAAAGAGGGATTCACCATGGATGAGGTGACGCCAAAAGCGTATGGATATCGCCGTGGCGAGAATTATGTTTACGTTAATCGTGAAGCAAGAATGGGCCGTACCGCTCTCATTATTCACCCGACGCTGAAAGACAGAAGTCTGTCATTTGCTGAGCCTGCCTCGGATATTAAAACCTGCGATCATTATCAGCAATTTCCGCTCTATTTAGGCGGAGAGACGCATGAGCATTATGGTATTCCGCATGGTTTCAGCTCGCGTATGGCGCTGGAACGGTTTTTGAAGGGACTGTTTGGCGACGTACAGTAAATTTGCGACTGGCCTGCGCCAGTCGCTTCACATCACGCTTTAGCCTGGCTGTACTGGCTGACCTTAAACAGGCGGCGACAGTAGTCGAGGAAATAGCCATACACCGCCCCCATCAGCATTGAAATCACAATATTCGAACTGACCGCCGCCGCGATCTGGTGCCAGTCCGCGCCCACCCTCAGCAGAATGGCCACGTAAACCGGCGACTGGAACGTCACATAGGCCAGAACGTCTGCCAGGTTTTTCACCCAGCCTGCGGGGCTGACACGCCGCGCGAAGCGCATGACGGCATCGCGGTATAAACCGTAAGGCCAGGCAATAATTATATTGACCGGAATCGCCACCAGACGAGAAGAAAGTGACTGCTCGAAGGACATTCCGGAGAGGAATATTTCGATCAACATGTTCACAACGGAACAGTAGACAACCATCGCGAAAGTATCCGCCACAGCATGGCGAAGGCGTGATTGCGGTGAGAACATGTCTGAACTCCTTGAGAAGAACACAAAAGAAACGATTTTCCCGAAGCGGTTAGTGCTTTAGGTTGGTTTGTTTGACGTGTATAGCGTATATCTCTACGTTTGAACTAACAACTAGTGATTAATTTTTATTTAATCGCGTTTTGTCCACAAAATTCTCTAAAATTGATGGTTTTTTGTTCGCTTCGTTATAATCTGTCTCGTGCGATGGTTTTTGGTTGTAAATCATAATCTTAACTATCTTGATGTTGAAAGGTGAGTCAGTGCTTTTGTGGGGAGCGCAGAATGCTGAAATTTTGATTAAGGTTGACCCTTTATATTGCAGTGATGATTGAATCCCTGCGTATCGCTCAGACGTTATAAGATAATATTAACGGAGACAGTTAAACATATTTACGCTATGGCAGGGCCAGCCTGCGGGTAGATATTTCAGCGGAAATGAATTATTCTGTCGATGATTTATCTATTTACCCTAAACGAAAGGTTTTCAAATAATATGTCTTTGACGTTACAGAATCTTAATAATATCCGAACTCTGCGCGCCATGGCACGCGAATTATCCCTGGACGTTCTTGAGGAAATGCTGGAAAAAGTCAGGGTCGTTGCTGAAGAGAAACGTAGTGAGCTGGCGGAATTAGAGCAGCAGAGAGCCGAGCAGCAGGAGAAAATTAATGCTCTGCTGGAGCGGATGAAAGCCGATGGTATTTCACCGACCGATCTGCTGGGCTCTGAACTGGCGCAGACGGGTAAATCCACGAAAAAGCGTAAGCCGCGTGAAGCGAAATACCGCTTTATTGACCAGAACGGTGAAGAGAAAACGTGGACCGGCCAGGGCCGTACGCCAAAGCCTATTGCCAGCGCGCTGGCAGAGGGGAAATCACTGGATGATTTTCTGATCTAATGCGTGAACCGGGCGGAACATACCGCCCGGCACTCTTTTCAGCAGACGCCGAAATCACCGTCTTCGGTATACGGCGCCAGCTCGGCGGCTTTCAGGGTATATTTCTCGCCTTGTTCATTGCTGGCCTGTACCGCCACCACGCTTTCACCGTTCACTTCGAGCACTTTCAGCTTCGGGCCGCCTTTACGCGGTTGTACATAATCACCGACAGAAAACATATTACCTCCTCATCGTTTTAGCGATCTTCACCTTAGCCCACGTATGACACCGGGTACAGCGTATTTCACCGATTACTGCTTATGAGGTACGCCGGTTCCAGGGCATCACCTTCAGCAGCCGCGCCATGCCGCAAAAACCGGTTACACCGGCGAACAGCAGCCCGGCCCCCACGAAGCCGCTGAGCAGGAAAAAGCCGTCTGAGACGCTATAGCCCAGCACTACGCCGCAGAGAATGAGCAGCCCGGCAGCGATTTGCACCTGACGCATCAGCGGCAGCGGCTGGGTTTTGTCTTCGACTGTCTGCAGACCCGCCTGCTTCCAGCCCTGAATGCCTCCTTCGACCACAAATGCCTGAGCGGGGGCGGCAGCCTGCGCAAGGCGATCGGCATTGCCTGAGGTGCGGGCGCCAGACTGGCAGTGAAAAATCACCGTTTCGCTCGCCTGCGTTTTAAGTCCGCCGGGTAAGGTATCCAGCGGCACGGACTGCGCGGCGGGAATATGCTCGCGGGCGTACTCGTCGGCGTCACGAATATCAATCAGTTTTGCGCCATCGGCGATGCGGGCATTGGCCTCGCGCGGCGAAAGAAGGGGAAGTGACATGGCGGCTCCTTACGGGCAATAAAGGGTTTTCAGGGTGCTGATAAGCTGATGCACCGCGTCGTTTTTAATGAAATAGAGAATGCGCTGCGCCTCGCGGGTGCTGGCGATCAGGCCTTCCTCACGCATGCGCGCCAGATGCTGCGACGTGGCGGAAGGACTCAGGCCCGTCGCGCGGGCCAGCTCCCCCGCGCTGGTGCCGGGGGCGCCGCACAGCGTGCAGAGGATCAGCAGCCGACGCGGGTTGCTCATCGCTTTTAAAAGCGTTGCGGCCTGCTCTGCGCTGGCCTGAAGCTGTTCGAGTTCAGTCATAGTAATTTAGCGTTTACTTAATTAAGGTAATGCTAAAGTAATTGTGCGCATTACGCCAGCGTCAAAAGCGTAAAAGAGGGTAAACGCGGAGCAGGGAACTGGCGCAGACAGGTAAACTGGCTATGCTTAGAAAGGGTTCTCTCTATTATTTTCAATGGATTAGCTTGCACGGAGTGTTAATATGGGTTTTTGGCGTATTGTTTTTACCATCCTGCTGCCGCCGCTGGGCGTGCTGTTGGGCAAAGGGCTTGGCTGGGCGTTTATCATCAACATTCTTCTGACGCTGCTGGGCTACTTCCCCGGCCTCATTCACGCGTTTTGGGTACAGAGCAAAAGCTAAGCGCGCCACAGTAAATCGCTATAGATATCGGTCAGCACCCCCGCTGGACCAAACTGCTGTTTGATCCAGCGCGTGACCTGGCCTGTCGCGGCATGCTGCGTGGCGAGCAGCATGCGCGAGTCCTGACGCGGGTTATTGATACGCCGCGTCACCAGCAGCCCATCTTCCACCGCGTCCCGCGCCATATACTCCGGTAAAAAACCTATCCCTTCGCCCAGGATCTGACACTGGCATTTGGTATTAAAGTCCGGCACCAGAATCGCCTCCTGACCGTGCAGCAGCCAGCCCACCTTCTTGTTAATGGTGTGTGCGGTATCTTCCACCATGATGTTGGGATACAGGCGCAGCTGGCTCTCCGCTATCGGTTCCGGAACGAACGCCAGCGGATGCGCCGGCGCAATGGCAAACACCCAGCGGATGGCGCCGATCTCGGTGTAGTCAATCCCACCGCCGTCGAGCAGCGTGTCCGGCGCGCCAATGGCGATATTGGCCTGGTTATTGATGATCGAATCCCACACGCCGTTATAGACCTCGGTGGTGACGGTGATCTGGCAGGTAGGAAACTGCTTTTTCAGCACCTGCAGCAGCCGCGCGGTATGGCGCGGCGTATATAACAGCTGGTTGATACAGATGCGCACCCGCGCCTCGATGCCCTGTGAAATGGTATCAATCCCGCGCTTGATGGCGTGGAAGTCGTTAAGCAGGTCGGTGGCTTTGCGGTAAAAGTAGAACCCGGACTCGGTCAGCTCAATGCTGCGCGTGTTACGCACAAACAGCACCACGTCCAGCCCGGTTTCCATGCGCTTGATGGTGTAACTGATGGCCGAGGTGGTGACCCCCAGCTCGGCAGCCGCCTTGCTGAAGCTGCCGAAGCGTGCGGCGGTGGTGAAGGCCAGCAGGTTCTCTTCGGTAAAGATGGAATTCATATTACAGCTTCCTCAGTCATCAGTTTTGAACATATTTTAACAACGCCTTTACAACACATTTGAAGCCGATCACAGTTCTGACTCTTTACGCAGAGCCCCGTCATGCAAGGCTTTTTCAACCATAAGAATAATGCAGCCTGAGGCGCTAAAAAGCGGTTAAACATAAGAAAAAGGTTGCACGGACGCACGTTTTATCCAGACTGTTGAATTTATCTCAACAATGAATTCACTGTCGATGAATCATTTTTAAGCGGATTCTTTTATGACCAGGCTGTTGCTATTCTCGGGTCAAGAGCAATAAAACATCGGGAGTCTGAATATGTCTGCAACTGAACTGGTTACGGAATTTCTGCTGGCGGCAGAAGAGGGAAATAGCGATGCGCTAAAAGCCTGTCTGGAAAAAGGCGTGGATATTAATGCCACTAACCGCCAGAAAAGAACCGCCGTTACGATTGCCAGCCTGAAAAAACACTATTCCTGCGTGGCGTTATTAATTGCCGCCGGGGCAGATATTGATAAACAGGACCAGACCTGTTTTAACCCCTTCCTGATCAGCTGCCTGACGAACGATTTAACCCTCCTGCGGCTGGTATTACCCGCGAATCCGGATCTCGACCGCCTTACCCGCTTCGGCGGCGTGGGCATTACCCCTGCCAGTGAAAAAGGGCACGTGGAGATCGTGCGCGAGCTGCTGGAAAAAACCGACATTAACGTTAACCACACCAACTTTGTCGGCTGGACGCCGCTGCTGGAAGCCATTGTGTTAAACGACGGCGGTGCGAAACAGCAAGAGATTGTGAAGCTGCTGCTGGATCACGGCGCGAACCCGCACATGACCGACAAATACGGCAAAACCCCGCTCGAACTGGCGCGGGAGAAAGGCTTCACTGAGATTGCCGACCTGCTGCTGGCCGCGGGCGCGTAAAACGACCGGTCAGCCCGTTCCGGCTGGCCGCTAATTTAAAAAAGCATTTTTACCGACGTGCATTTTGCACGACGGTGGCCCCCTTTTATCCGTATTCAGGAGAAAACAATGCCAACCAAAATCGTCATAAAAAAGAACACGTATTTCGATTCGGTTTCCTTAATGTCGGTTTCCACCAAAGCCAATAAATTGCCGGGCGTCGAACAGGCGTTTGTGGCAATGGCGACGGAAATGAATAAAGGCGTTCTGAAAAATCTCGGGCTGCTCACGCCGGAATTAGCGGAAGCCAAAAATGGCGACCTGATGATCGTGATTAAAGGCGACGCGGCGAACGATGAAACGCTGGCGGAAATAGAAGCTTTATTTACCCATAAAGCGAGCAGCGGCACCCATGAAGCGCGCTACGCGACGATTGCCAGCGCCAAAAAACATCGCCCGGAGAGCAACCTCGCGGTGATTTCCGTCAACGGCACCTTCGCTGCCCGCGAAGCGCGCCAGGCGCTGGAAAACGATCTCAACGTGATGCTCTTCTCCGATAACGTGTCGCTCGACGACGAGCTGGCGCTGAAGCAGCTGGCGCACCAGAAAGGGCTGCTGATGATGGGGCCGGACTGCGGCACCGCCATTATCAACGGCGCGGGATTGTGCTTCGCCAACGCGGTGCGTCGCGGGCCGATTGGCATCGTCGGCGCGTCCGGCACCGGCAGCCAGGAGCTAAGCGTGCGCATCCATGAATTCGGCGGCGGCGTGTCGCAGCTGATTGGCACCGGCGGGCGCGATCTTAGCGAGAAGATCGGCGGCCTGATGATGCTCGACGCCATCGACATGCTGGAAGCCGACGAGGGCACAGAGGTGATTGCGCTGATCTCCAAGCCGCCTGCGCCAGCCGTGGCAGAGAAGGTGCTGGCTCGCGCCAAAGCCTGCCGCAAGCCGGTGGTTGTTTGCTTCCTCGGGCGCAATGAACCGCCCGCCGATGAGGACGGACTGCAGTTTGCGCGCGGCACCAAAGAGGCGGCGCTGAAGGCCGTTCTGCTTACCGGCATCAAAAAAGAGTCCCTCGATCTGCACCCGCTCAACTGGCCATTGATCGAAGAGGTGCGCGCCCGCCTGACCCCGCAGCAGAAGTACATTCGCGGCCTGTTCTGCGGCGGCACCCTGTGCGACGAGGCGATGTTTGCGGCGCTTGCGAAATTCGACGACGTTTACAGCAACATCCAGCCGGATCCGGCTAAGCGCCTGAGCGACATAAGCGTCAGTAAAGCCCATACCTTCCTCGACTTTGGCGACGATGAGTTCACCAACGGCAAGCCGCACCCGATGATCGACCCGACCAACCGCATCAGCCGCCTGCTGCAGGAGGCGCGCGATCCGGAAGTGGGCGTTATCGTGATGGACTTCGTGCTGGGCTTCGGCGCGCACGAAGATCCGGTGGGGGTGATGATCGAGGCGATCAAAGAGGCGCAGGTCATCGCGAAGGCCGATAACCGTCCGCTTGAGATCCTCGGCTACGTGCTCGGCACCGACCAGGATCCGCAGTCGCTGGCGCAGCAGTGCCAGATGCTGACCGACGCAGGCGTCATCTGGGCCAGCAGCAGCACCAATACCGGATTACTCGCACGCGAATTTGTCTGCAAAGGGGAGAACGCATAATGACCACCTTATTCAACCAGCCGCTGAACGTCATTAACGTCGGCATTGCGATGTTCAGCGACGATCTTAAAAAGCAGCACGTACCCGTGACCCCGCTCGACTGGACGCCGCCGGGGCAGGGCAATATGCAGGTGGTGGAAGCGCTCGACCAGCTGGCGAAAAAACCGCTGGCGGAGAAGATTGTCGCCGCTAACCAAATCGCCCTTGAGCGCATTATCCAGTCCCATCCGGTGCTGGTGGGCTATGACCAGGCGATTAACGTTGTGCCGGGGATGACCCGCACCACCATTCTGCACGCTGGTCCGCCTGTTACCTGGGAAAACATGTGCGGCGCGATGAAGGGTGCGGTCACCGGGGCGCTGGTGTTTGAAGGGCTGGCGAAAGATCTGGACGACGCGGCACGGCTTGCCGCCTCCGGGGAGATCGCCTTCTCGCCGTGCCACGAGCACGACTGCGTGGGCTCGATGGCGGGCGTCACCTCCGCGTCGATGTTTATGCACATCGTGGAGAACAAAACCTACGGCAACCGCGCGTTCACCAACCTCAGCGAGCAGATGGCGAAGATCCTGCGCATGGGGGCCAACGACCAGAGCGTCATCGACCGCCTGAACTGGATGCGCGACGTGCTTGGCCCGATGCTGCGCGACGCCATGAACATTATCGGCGAAATCGACCTGCGCCTGATGCTGGCCCAGGCGCTGCACATGGGCGACGAGTGCCACAACCGCAACAACGCGGGCACCACGCTGCTTATTCAGGCGCTGACCCCGGGGCTGATCCAGGCGGGCTATCCGGTTGAGCAGCAGCGCGAGGTGTTCGAGTTTGTCGCCAGCAGCGACTACTTCTCCGGCCCGACGTGGATGGCGATGTGTAAAGCCGCGCTGGACGCTGCCCACGGCATTGAATACAGCACCGTCGTGACCACCATGGCGCGCAACGGCTACGAGTTCGGCCTGCGCGTCTCCGGCCTGCCGGGGCAGTGGTTCACCGGCCCGGCGCAGCAGGTGATTGGCCCGATGTTCGCGGGCTATAAGCCGGAGGATTCCGGGCTGGACATCGGCGACAGCGCGATCACCGAAACCTACGGCATCGGCGGCTTTGCGATGGCGACGGCACCGGCAATCGTGGCGCTGGTGGGCGGCACGGTGGAGGAAGCCATCGACTTCTCCCGTCAGATGCGCGAAATCACCCTTGGCGAAAACCCGAACGTCACCATTCCGCTGCTCTCCTTTATGGGGATCCCGACCGCCATCGACATCACGAAGGTCGCGGGCAGCGGCATTCTGCCGGTCATTAATACCGCCATTGCCCACAAAGACGCGGGCATCGGCATGATTGGGGCGGGCATCGTTCACCCGCCGTTTAGCTGTTTTGAAAAGGCGCTGTTGACCTTCCGCGATCGCTACTTTTTATAAGGCATGCATCCATGAAAAACATGAAACTGGAGTGGAAAAGAGGTGACTGGGCGGCGTATTTCGGGTTGATGACCAACAACCTGACCAATCTGCTGACCATGATGGGGTTGCTCATTTTTGTCGTCGGCATCCCGAAGGAGATTGTTTATGGACGCATTGCGCCAGCCTTCGGGCTGGCGGTATTGGCCGCGAGTATTTGCTATGCGTGGTTCGGCATGCAGATGGCGCGCCAGACCGGGCGCGCGGACGTCACCGCGCTGCCGTCCGGCCCCAGCGCGCCGTCAATTTTTACCGTGACCTTCCTGGTGCTGATGCCGGTCTATCAGCAAACGGGCGATGCGGAGTTCGCCATTCAGATTGGCCTGGTGTGGTGCTTTGTTGAGGCGATGATCCTGGCGGGCGGTTCGTTCCTCGGTGAGACCATCCGCAAAATGATCCCGCGCACCGTGCTGCTGTCGTGCCTCTCCGGCCTGGGCCTGCTGCTGCTCGCGATGAACCCGATGCTGCAGGCGTTCGAAGCGCCCACCGTGTCGTTTATCGTGCTGCTGCTGATCTTCATCAACTGGTTCGGTAAAAAGCCGATTTTCGCCAAAATCCCGACCGGTCTGCTGTTGCTGATTGCCGGTACGGCCCTGGCGTGGATCTCCGGCCTGCAGAGCCCGGAAGCGATCAAAGCCTCCATGTCATCGTTCGGCTTTAACCCGCCGCAGGTGCACGTGGAAGGTTTCCTGCAGGGCTTGCCGCACGCGCTGCCGTATCTGGCCTCTGCCGTGCCGCTGGGGCTGGCGAACTACATCTTTGACCTGGAGAACATCGAAAGCGCCCATGCGGCGGGGGATGAATACCCGACGCGCAAGGTGATGCTGGCGAACGGTCTGGCGTCGATGCTCGGCTGCCTGATGGGCAACCCGTTCCCGGTGACGGTCTACGTCGGCCATCCCGGCTGGAAAGCGATGGGGGCCAGCATCGGCTACACCCTGGCATCCGGCGTGACCATGTTCATCGTGCCGCTGTTCGGGCTGGGAGCCTTTATGCTCGCCATCATCCCGATGACCGCCATCGTACCGATTCTGGTGTTTATCGGCGTGGTCACCGCCAACCAGGTGGTGAGGGAAACGCCGAAAGTGGAAGTGCCGGTGATCTTCATCTGCCTGTTCCCGTGGATCGCCAACTGGGCGCTGACCATGATGAACAGCGTGATGGGGGCGGCGGGCACGAATGCCGCCAAAATCGGCACCGACGTGCTGCACAGCAAAGGGATCTACTACGAAGGACTCGTCCATCTGGGGAACGGGGCACCGCTCGCCAGTATGCTCTGGGGCTGTATCGCCATTTTCGCCATCATCAATAAACCGCTGCGCGGCGCCGTGGCTGCCGCGGGCGGGGCACTGCTGGCGCTGTTCGGGGTGATCCACGCGCCGGTGGTGGGCTTTGCCGAAGGCAGTTCGCTGATGTTCGTCACCGCGTATCTGATGATGGGCGGCATGTTTGTGGTGAAGCATTTTCTCGACAGCCGGGAAGTGACGAGCGCTGCGTCGGGTACTGTTGCGAAGGAGCACGTATGAAAGAGCTTATGGTCGTTGCCATCGGCGGCAACAGCATTATCAAAGACAACGCCAGCCAGTCGATTGAACATCAGGCGCAGGCGGTTAAAGCGGTGGCAGAGTCGGTGCTCGAAATGCTGGCCTCCGACTATGACATCGTGCTCACCCACGGCAACGGTCCGCAGGTGGGGCTGGATCTGCGCCGCGCCGAAATCGCCCACGAGCGGGAAGGGCTCCCGCTGACCCCGCTGGCAAACTGCGTGGCGGACACCCAGGGCGGCATCGGCTACCTCATCCAGCAGGCGCTGAACAACCGCCTGGCCGCACGCGGGGAGCAAAAAGCGGTCACGGTCGTCACGCAGGTGGAGGTGGATAAAAACGATCCGGGTTTCACGCACCCCACGAAGCCGATCGGCGCGTTCTTCAGCGAGGCGCAGCGCGACGAACTGCAGCGTGCGCACCCGGACTGGCACTTTGTTGAGGATTCTGGCCGGGGCTATCGTCGCGTAGTGGCCTCCCCGCAGCCGCTGCGCATTGTCGAGGCCGATGCGATCAAGACATTGACGCAAAAAGGCTTTGTGGTGATTGGCGCGGGCGGCGGCGGTATTCCGGTGGTGCGCACTGAGCAGGGCGATTACCAGAGCGTTGACGCGGTGATTGATAAAGATCTCTCCACCGCGCTGCTGGCGCGCGAGATCCGCGCCGACGTGCTGGTGATCACCACCGGCGTGGAGAAGGTGTGCATCCACTTTGGCAACCCAAACCAGCAGGCGCTAGACGCGGTGAGCGTGGCGCAGATGACGCGTTACAAAGACGAGGGCCATTTCCCGGCGGGCAGCATGCTGCCCAAAATCGTCGCCTCGCTGGCGTTTTTACACCACGGCGGCAAGCGCGTGATTATCACCTCACCGGACTGCCTGCCCGCCGCGCTGCGCGGGGAAACCGGTACCCATATTGTGAATGAAGGAAGATAAGATGAGTGAAAATAAAAGCCGCCGTGAATTCATCAGCCAGAGCGGCAAAATGGTGACCGCCTGCGCGCTGTTTGGCGCGGCCGGTTCCGTCGCGTATGCTGCCGACTCCGCAAAACCAACCTGCGAGACGGGTAAACCGATGACCATCACCGCGAAACATTACTATCTGGACAACGTGCTGCTCGAAGCCGGGTTTAATTTTGACGGCAGCGTGGCGACGAGCACCCGCACCGAGCTGAAAACGCTGGAGATCAAAGACGGGAAAATTGTCGCCCTGCGCGATAACGGCAGCCACGCCGACGCGACCCTGCCGCACTACGACGCGGGTAAAAAGCTGATGCTTCCGGCGATGCGCGACATGCACATTCACCTGGATAAAACCTTCTACGGCGGCCCGTGGCGTTCCCTCAACCGCCCGGCGGGCACCACGATTCAGGATATGATTCGTCTGGAACAGAAGCTGCTGCCTGAGCTCCAGCCCTACACGCAAGAACGTGCGGAAAAGCTGATCGACCTGATCCAGTCGAAAGGCTCCACCCTCGCCCGCAGCCATTGCAATATCGAGCCGACTTCCGGCCTGAAGAATCTCGAAAACCTGCAGGCGGTGCTGGCGCGCCGCAAGCCCGGATTTGACTGCGAAATCGTCGCCTTCCCGCAGCACGGGCTGCTGCTGTCGAATTCCGAAAAGCTGATGCGCGAGGCGATGCAGGCCGGGGCGCACTACGTGGGCGGGCTGGACCCGACCAACGTCGACGGGGCGATGGAGAAATCCCTCGATCTGATGTTCCAGATTGCGCTGGACTACGACAAAGGGGTGGATATTCACCTGCACGAAACCAGCCCGGCGGGCGTGGCGGCGGTGAACTACATGGTCGAAACCGTGGAGAAAACCCCGCAACTGAAGGGCAAGCTGACCATCAGCCACGCCTTCGCGCTGGCGACGCTCAACGAGCAGCAGGTGGATGAGATTGCTACCCGCATGGCGGCGCAGCAGGTGACTATCGCCTCCACCGTGCCGATTGGCACCCTGCATATGCCGCTGAAGCAGCTGCGCGATAAAGGCGTGTTTGTGATGACCGGCACCGACAGCGTAATCGACCACTGGTCGCCGTACGGTCTGGGGGACATGCTGGAAAAAGCGAATCTCTACGCCCAGCTCTACATCCGCCCGAACGAGCAGACGCTCTCCCGCGCGCTGGGAATTGCGACCGGCGACGTGCTGCCGCTGAACGACAAAGGCGAACGCGTGTGGCCGAAAGCGCAGGACGACGCCAGCTTTGTGCTGGTGGACGCCTCCTGTTCCGCCGAGGCGGTGGCGCGCATCTCCCCGCGCACCGCGACGTTCCATAAGGGCAATCTGGTCTGGGGTACGGTGGGCTAAAAGCGAGCCGGGTGGCGGCTTCGCCTTACCCGGCCTACTGAAACCCTCAAATCGTAGGCCGGGTAAGCGCAGCGCCACCCGGCAATGTTTTATACTGGCAGTCACATTATTAAAGAGGGATCTGCCATGGCACAAAACATCTACGACAACCCGGCGTTTTTCGAAGGCTACGCCCAGCTTCCGCGCTCGGTGCAGGGGCTGGACGGTGCGCCGGAGTGGCCCGCGCTTAAGGCCATGCTGCCGGATTTAACCGGTAAATCGGTTGTCGATCTCGGCTGCGGCTACGGCTGGTTCTGCCGCGCCGCGCGCGAACTGGGCGCCTCTGAGGTCACGGGCGTTGATATCTCCGAAAAGATGCTCGCCCGCGCAGCGGAGCTTACGGCGGACCCAAAGATTCACTATCAGCGCAGCGATCTGGACGCTCTCAAGCTTGACGAAAGCAGCCTCGACCTCGTCTACAGCTCGCTGGCGCTGCACTACCTTCCGGAACTGGACACGTTATTCGCCAGGGTTCAGCGCGCGCTCAAGCCCGGCGGCAGCCTGGTCTTTTCCATGGAGCACCCGATTTACACCTGCGCCTCGCGTCAGGGCTGGCTGACCGACGATAACGGCGAGCGGTTCTGGGGCGTGAATCATTATCAGGACGAAGGCCAGCGCGTCAGCAACTGGCTGGCGGACGGGGTGATCAAATACCACCGCACGCTGGGCACCACGCTTAACGCGCTGATCAAGGCCGGATTAACGATAAGCAACGTCAACGAATGGGGGCCAACGCAGGCGCAGATTGACGCCTGGCCCGCGCTGGCCGAAGAGGCGGAGCGCCCGATGCTGTTGCTGATCGCCGCCCGCAAGGCTCAGTAGCCGACCTTGTACACCCGCCCGGTCTGCACGCCTTCCACGCTGCGACGATAGGCTTGCGCCACCGTGGCGGCAGGCACGCTTTCGAAGCCCGGGAAGAAGCCCTCGTACGTGTCGACCGATTCGGTGAGCACCGTTGGGCTAATCAGGTTGATGCGGATCCCGCGCGGCAGTTCGCAGGCTGCGGCGCGAACAAACCCTTCCAGCGCCGCGTTCACCGTGGTGGCATTTACCCCCTGCGCAATCGGCTCGTGCGCCACGATCCCGCTTATCAACGTAATCGAGCCGCCTTCGTTCAGGTAGTGCTGGCCGGTCAGCGCCAGACGCACCTGCCCGAGCAGCTTATCCTGCAGGCCCTGGTTGAAGTCACTGTCCTTCATGGTCGCGAGCGGGCCGAAGTAGAGGCCGCCGCTGGCGGACACAATGGCATCCACCGGGCCGATTTTCTCAAACAGCGCCTGAACGCTCGCCTGCGAGGTGATATCCACCTGCTCGTCGCCCTGCGTGCGGCCCACGCGGATGACCTCGTGGCGACGACTCAGCTCATCCGTTACCGCACGACCGACCGTACCGCTGGCACCAATAATGACGATTTTCATAGCCGACTCCTTATGTTGTGAGCCTTCATTCTTTAATAAATTAAAAGTCGGATAAACTGGGCTAAAGTTAGAAGATTGCTAACCAGAGGTTTGGAATATGGATAAGCTTCGCAGCATGGAGACGTTTATTGCCGTGGTGGAAAGCGGCAGCTTCACCGGCGCGGCGGCGCGGCTGGAGATGTCGGCGGTGATGGTGGGCAAATACGTTGCGCTGCTGGAAGCACAGCTGGGCACCCGACTGCTGGAGCGTAACACGCGCCGCCAGAGCCTGACGGATGCCGGACGCGTCTATTTTGAAGAAGCCCGACGGGTTCTGGAGCAGGTGTCGATTGCCGAAAGCGCGGTTGAACGGCTGCGTGCCACCCCCGCAGGAACCCTGCGCGTCACGGCGCCTACGTCGTTTGGCGGCTGCGCGATCGCCCCGCTGACGGCAACCTTTTTGCAGCGCTACCCGGAGGTACGCATCGAGCTGGATCTGACTAACCGGATGGTCGATCTGGTGGAAGAGGGCGTCGATCTGGCCATTCGCATTGGCGACATTCACAACGACGATCTGGTGGCGAAATACTTGTGCCCCTACAACATGGTGATCTGTGCCGCGCCGGACTATTTAGCGCAACACGGCACGCCGCAAACGCCAGACGATCTGGTGGATCACCTCTGTCTTTCGCACACGGTGTGGACCGCGCGCAACGAGTGGCGGCTGCCGGGCGTGGAAGGGGAGGTGCGCTGGAAACGCGATGCTGTATTAAGGTGTAACGACGGCTATGGCTTACGCATGGCGGCGCGCGCGGGGGCGGGGCTGTTGCTGCAGCCGGAGGTGCTGGTGGCGGAAGAGCTGGCAAGCGGCAGGCTGGTTCGGGTGCTGGAGCCGTATACGCCCGCGCCGAGGCCGGTGCATTTACTGTGGCGTCAGGATTTGCGGCCGCTGCCTAAGCTGACGGAATTTATTGCCCATATTCTGCTAAGATTGGGCACAATATAAAAAAAGAAGGTAATCAAAGAATGTCTGCAAACAAACTCGCCCGCAGCGCGCAGGGCCTGCAATCCTCTGCCATCCGTGAATTATTAAAACATAGCAAAATGGCGGGCGTGATTTCGCTGGGTGGGGGTATCCCAAACCCGGACCTGTTCGATCGCGAAGGGCTGAAAATTGCCTCTGATGCCGTCTTATCGCAGCATTTTGGGGAAGCATTCCAGTATGGCCTGACGGAAGGCGTGCCGGGGCTGCGCGAGGAAATTAAACGCATCTGCGAGGGGCGCGGCATCACCTGTAAGGCCGATGATGTCGTCATTACCTCTGGCTCTCAACAATCTCTGGACGTGCTGGCGCGCGCGTTAATGAATCCGGGCGATACGGTTGTCGTTGAGCGTCCAACCTATCTTGCTGCGCTGCAGGTCTTTGGCCTGGCGCAGGCCAACTTTGAATCCGTCGGCACCGACGGTGACGGCATGAAGGTCGATGAACTTGAGGCGTTGGTGGCAAAGAAAACCATCAAAGCGGTCTATATCGTTCCAACCTTTGGTAACCCAGGTGGCGTTACGCTGTCTGAGGCGCGCCGTAAACAGCTGGTGGCACTCTCGAAGCGCTATGACTTCGTGATCATCGAAGACGATCCGTACAGCGAAATTAACTATACCGATGACGTCTTCCGCCCGTTAATTGCCCATGCCAAAGATATCGGCAACGAAGAGAACGTGGTGTATACCTCCACCTTCTCTAAAATCCTCGCGCCGGGTACCCGCGTGGGCTGGGTGGTGGTACCGGAGTGGCTGAAGCGCGCGGTGGTGAACCTTAAGCAAACCACCGATCTGCACACCAGCACGCTGTCGCAGCTGATGACGTACGAGTACCTGAAGACCGGCCGTCTGGCCGATCAGATTAAAACGATCCGCGAGGCCTATCGCCAGAAATACCGGACGTTCGCCACGGAGCTGGAAGCCGAGCTGGGCGACGTGATGTCGTTCCACAAGCCGAAGGGGGGCATGTTCCTGTGGGCGAAAATGAACAACGGCATGAACACTACCCGCTGGCTGGAAAAAACCTTAAGTAACGGCGTAGTCTTTGTACCGGGCGAATTTTTCTACTGCAACGAGCCGGACCAGACAACGCTGCGCATGTCATTCGTCACCCCAACGGATGAGCAGCTGTTAGAAGCGGTTCGACGCCTGAAAAAATCGCTGTAAAAGACCTGCGCATAACGGTGGTTTTGCCGTTATGCGCAATACGCGTTCAGGGCGGCACGGGCCGCAATGGTCCATGGAGATCTCCATGTTTGAATTTCTGATCGGTGTTGTGACGCACACGCCCGTCTGGGTGTGGGTGCTGTTTATCTTCCTTATCTCCCGCGGCCTTAAAGCCCGACGGCCCGCCACCGTGACGCTGGAGCGGCTTGCCATTATTCCGGGCATCTTTCTTATCTGGGATATTTACGATCTGATAGTCTATCGCACGCTGACTCCCGGGACTGTTGCATTGTGGACGGCGGGGATCCTTGCCGGTGCCGCGCTGGGGTATGTCCTGATTAAGCAGGCTGTGATTACCCGCGCAGAGGCGCCGCGCAGCCTTTACCGCCAGGCCGACTACACCGCGCTGCCGTTTATGATGCTGGCGTTCGGGGTGAAGTATGTGCTGGGCGTGATGAGCGCGGTCTCTCCCCAGACGATGCAGCAGCCCGCCATGAGCGCGCTGGCGATCGTCTCCGGCGGCATGTTTGCCGGCGTCTTTATCGGGAAATTTGCGCGCTATGTTGGAGTGTATGTCGCCAGGGTTCCGGTCTGATGCCCTCACCCCAACCCTCTCCCGCAGGGAGAGGGAGAAAACCATGTAGGCTGGGTAAGGCGCAGCCGCCACCCGGCGATTGACTACCGCTCCCTCAGCGCCTCTTTCGCCCGGTTGAACGGTTTAATCATGTAATCCAGCACCGTTTTCTCCCCGGTTTTAATATCCACCGTCGCAATCATCCCCGGCACAATCGAGAAATGCCTGCCCGCCTTATTGACCAGGTAATCCTGGCTGGTGCGGATAAATACCCGGTAGTAAAACACCTCCGGCTTGGCCTCGTCCTGAATAGTGTCCGGCGAAATCGTCTCCACGACCCCGTGCAGCCCGCCGTAAATGGCGTAGTCGTAGGCGGTGATTTTGACCAGCGCCTCCTGGTTCGGGTGGATAAAAGCGATATCACGCGGCGAGAGGCGGGTTTCGATCAGCAGGTGATCGTCCACTGGCACAATCTCCATCAGCTCGCCGTTGGGCGGGATTACCCCGCCGATGGTGGTGACCTTGATGTTTTTGACGATCCCGCGCACCGGAGATTTAACCGTCAGGCGGGTGACGGAATCCTGGCGGCCCTTGAGGATCGCCGACACCATATCCACCTCCGCGTTGGCCTTGGAGAGCGCCTCGCGCGCCTGGACGTAATACTGCGAACGCACGTCGGTGAGCTTCAGCTCCAGATCGCTTTTCTGCCGCTGCAGGCGCAGCACCTCCACGTGGCTGGCGGCCCCTGTCTTTACCAGCCGCTGGGTAATGGCCAGCTCTTTGTTAGCCAGATCTAACGCGGCGCGAAGCTCCCGCTGGGTATCCTCCAGCTGCGCGCGGCGCGAGTTGTACAGCCGGGTTTCGTCGGCAATCAGATCCGGCCATTTCGCCAGCGAAGGCGGGAATTTCAGCGGCAGATCGTTTACCTCGGCGTACAGGCGGGCGCTGGAGGCCAGCGAGGCGCGGTAGCGCGCCGCGCTTTCGCCGACGTTTGACTCGGAACGGGTCGGATCAAGCCGCGCCAGCACCTGTCCGGCCTGCACCTGATCGCCCTCGTGGACGTTCAGCTCGGTGAGGATCCCCCCGTCCAGCGACTGTAAGACCTGCTCGCGCGAGCTGGGGATCACTTTCCCCGATCCGGTTGACACCTCATCCAGCACGCCAAACCACGCCCAGACGCCCAGCACCACAAACATCAGCAGCGAGAAGATCACGATCCGGCGCGCGCCGGTGTAGCCGCTTTCGGAGTCGAGGGCGTTATCCAGATCGTCCATTGCCGCCACGTCACGCTGACTGATTTTCATTTTTCCACTCCCGTCCGGTTGCTGCCTGCTGCTGTTGCTGCTGCATACGGCTGTTGCTCAGCGCCTGGGCTTTTGGCGCGTCCATCACCAGCATCCCATCTTTCAACACGACCACGCGCTCCACCAGCTCCAGCACCGGTACGCGATGGGTGGCGACGATCAGGGTGCGGTGTCCGAGCCAGTCGCCCAGCCGCTGGATAAATTCCCGCTCGGTGTGCTCGTCCAGCGAGGCGGTGGGTTCATCCATCAGCACGATATTCGGATCGCGCAGCAGCATTCGCGCCAGCAGAATCGACTGGCGCTGCCCGCCGGAGAGTCCCACGCCGTTTTCCATGATCGGGTAGTCCAGCCCCTTGGGCAGCTTCTGCACGAAGCCCGCCGCGCCGGTCAGTTCCAGCGCCTCGAAGATCTCTTCGTCGGTGGCGCGCGGCATGCCGAGGGTGATGTTCTCGCGCAGGGTGCCGTAAAACAGCCGCGCGTTCTGGGTCATAAAGCCGACGTTGCGCCGCACGTCCGCCACGTCGAGATGCGGCAGGCTGAAGCCGTCGAGCCGCAGCTCGCCCGCCGCCAGATCCATCCCGCCCGCCATCGCCTGCAGCAGGGTCGATTTGCCCGCGCCGTTGCGCCCGAGGATCGCCACTTTCTCACCCGGCCCGATCTCGAGGCGGTTAATGCGCAGCGCCATGCGCGGATCGTCCGGCTGATAGCGGAACTGCGCCTGCTCGAAGAGGTAGTGGCCGCGCAGCACGTCCTGGCGGATCGGCGTCTCCTCGCGCTGGTTTTCGGTGGGGAGCCGCATGATGCTGTCCAGCCCCTCTTTTGCCGCTTTGACCTGCTGCCAGCGGGCCAGCACGCCGCACAGCGTCGCCATCGGGGCGATCATGCGGGAGGCCAGCATCGAGGCGGCGACCACCGAGCCGGTGGTCAGGGTACCGTCGATCACCATCGGCGCGCCGACCACAATCACGGCGGCGTAAACCAGGCTCTGAATGGTCATCCCCCAGCTGATCAGGTTCTGCGTCAGCTCGCGGGTGCGCAGGCCGGATTCGGCGGTGATCTGGATATAGCTGTTCCACTGCTGCAAAAAGCGGTTTTCCGCCTGCATCAGCTTGATGTCCTCCAGCCCCTGCACGCTCTCCACCAGCACCGCGTTGCGCAGGGTCGATTCATGGGCCGACTGCTTTGCCAGCTCCGCCAGCTTCTTCTGCAGCAGCAGGCCGGGCAGGACCATGATCACCGCCGCGACCGGAGCGATCCACGCCAGCTGTGGGGCGATGATCGCCAGCACCACCACGAACAGTAAAAAGAAGGGCAGGTCGACAATCGTCGAGATGGTGGACGAGGTGACCATCTCGCGGATCTGCTCCAGCTCGCGCAGCTGTGAGATAAAGCTGCCGGTGGAGCGGGGAATCGCGCTGTTGCGCAGCCGCAGCGCGTGGCCGAAGACGCGATCCGAGACGCGCATATCCGAGCGCTTGCCCAGCAGATCCATAATGTGGCCGCGCGCCACGCGCAGCACGAAGCCAAACAGGGTGGCGATCAGCACCCCGATGGTCAGGACGTACAGCGTCGGGTAGGACTGGGCGGGGATCACCCGGTCATAGACCTGCATGGAAAAGACGATCCCGGAAAGCGACAGCACGTTGATAAACAGCGCGGTGAGCATCACCCAGCTGTAGGGGCGGAGATCGCGCATCACCAGCCGGTAGAGCCAGTCCGGGCGATATTTTGAGATATAAGCATCCACGCGGCTGTCCTTCAGCGCGGCAAGGGGACGCAGGGCAATGACGTGGCGGATAGCGGGCAGCATGGCCGTCATCGACAGCCGGTTGGTGTAGGTCTCATCGTCGAAGAAGCTGACTTCCAGCGTGTCGTCGCCGTCGAAGTGCTCGATCGCCCCGACCCGGCCGTCATTCAGCGCCACCACCACCGGCAGACGCCAGCTGTTGATTGACTGCTGGTCAGCGGTGAGCAGCTGAAACGACAGCCCCGCTTCACGGGCGAGCTGGGTGAGGGCGGGCACCATCGGTTTGCCTTTCAGCCACGGTGCGCCTGCGATCAGCGCGCCGGGCGAGCAGGCGACGCGGTAGCGGGTGGCGATAAAGCCAAAGGCCTGCGCCCACTGGGCCAGGGCCGCATCCGTCATGTTTTCACCTTGCGGGATATCACGCTGCTTCATGGCTGGATCTCCACGGTCTGGATGGTGCGGTTATCAAGGTCGAACGCATGACGCAATTGCCCGGTGTTATACAGGCAGTTGAGCTGTAGCTGGTGCAGCTGACCAACGGTCTGCTGCTGGGTGAAGCGCGCCTGATAAACCTCCTGTTCGGCGTTGAGCACGTCGAGCAGGGGGCGCGAGCCGAGGTCCAGATACTGCTGCTGGTACAGTTCGCGGGTGCGGGCGCTGAGCGCCTCCTGGCGACCCTGAATTTGCAGCGTGCTTTGCAGGCTCATCACCTGGCTGCGGGCTTCCAGCAGTTTCTGGCGAACGTCAAGGCGCGTGCGCTGAATGGTGGACTGTGCCGCCTCCACCGCGTGTCCGGCGGCGTTACGCCGGGCGGTGAGGCCGCCGCCCTGGTAGAGCGGCATCTGCACTTTCACCCAGGCGGAATACTGGGTGCGATCCCGCGTGTCGCTGCCCGCGTAGCGATCGTTCAGGTAGTGGCGCACCTCCGGCTCCAGCGAGACGGTGGGCGTCATCTGCGCGTCGGCGTAGTCGAGGTTAGCCTGGGCGACGTTAGCCTGCGCCCAGGCGGCGAGCACCGCAGGGACCAGGCGGTCGTCCGGCTCGGCGACATCGCAGCTGCGGGCCAGCTTTTGCGGAAAGTCGTTGCTGATCGCGTTCAGGCTGTTCCAGCCGAGAAAGCTCATCAGCGTAGCGCGGGCGCTGTCCAGGCTGGCCTGATACTGCATCAGCTGGGCGCGCGCGCCTTCGATACGGGCATCGGTCTGTACCACGTCAGAGAGCGACGTAGCCCCCTCGTCGTTACGCTGGCGGGTCAGCGTGCCAATGGAGGAGAGGGCCTCAAGCTGCTCTTTGGCGGTGTCGACCATCTGCTGCCAGGTTTGCACCTGTACCATGGCGACGGCGGTATCGTGGGCGATGGTGTCGATACTCACCAGCACGTTAGCCTGCTGCTGGGCCACGCCGGCGCTTTCGGCGCGCACCTGGCTGGCCACCTTGCCGAAGTCGTAGAGCATTTGTGAGAGGGAAAGCACCAGCGACGGCGTAAAGCCGTTCTGGTCGCCGTCGTGGGAATACCCGTTGTCCACGCCGGCATTAATCTGCGGATAGTATTTTGACTTCGCGACGTCCACCTCTTCGCTCTGCTGGTAGAGTTTGCCCACGGCTTCGCTGATGGCCGGATGCCAGGTGACGGCACGGTTGACGGCCTCGCCAAGCTGTAATGAACCGGGCGCGGCGTTGCCAGCCACCGGGGCCACGCGGCCGTTGAGCGAGGGGAGTTCCTGCGTTTCGCGAAGCTGTCCAGTATTGATGGTTGCCGCCGGATTTGCGCAGAAAGCGGGCACAGATATCAGGCAGCACGAGAGCCACCAGTAAGGCATCTTCATTCCCATTTCATGTCCCTAATAAAAAAGTACAGCTTTATTATTAATGCCCGGGCGCTGTGCGCCCGGGTCATCTGTTGCAGGTGCTATCAGGTAATGATGTGTTGCTGGTTAACGAGCTCGTCGTACGTGGTCTGAACATTATCAAGCGTAACGAGTGCAGTATTAGTGTAGGTGGACCCTGCACCATCACGGTCGATGGAGATCACAGTGTTGCTACCGCTTTGTGTGACATGGATATAATTCCCCAACGAGGCGGTATTACCGTCCCAGCCCACCAGCAGATCGCCGATGTCGATCTTGTCCCCCTGCGCCAGCGAGAACCCGGTCCAGTGATCGCCTCCGGCGCTGCTGACGTTACCCGCCGTGGCATTCCCCACCGTACTGTTCAGCACCTGGTAAATCAGCGTATCGCCGTAGGCCGTACCGGTGATGGCGTCGTTATGCTCAGAGCTGATGAACTGCGGCGCCATATTGATGGTCAGCGTGGCGCTGTCCGTTCTTCCGGCAGAGTCGGTCAGGGTGTAGTTGAAGGTCTCCTTCGAGGTCATGGTTGAGAGCGATACCCCGCTGTTCAGGGTATAGGTGTAATGGCCGTCAGCGCCGATCGCCAGCGTGCCGTAGTGGCCGACAATGTTCACCGTTGCGCTGCCGGTATACGGATCCAGCGTGGTGGTCACGCCGTTGTAGCCGGTCACGCTCAGACGGGTATCCACCGAGTGGAGCTGATCCAGCACGCCGCCAGAGTCGGTGCCGTCAAAGATATTGCCGTTGACGGTGTGGCTGCCGGTGACGTCGAAATTACTCAGCGAGTAGGTGGTGCCGTTTACGCTTGGCGTGATGGTGATGGTCCCGACGCTGAGCCCCGGTACGCTACCGGTAAAGCTCAGCGTATAGGTCCCGGCGTTGAGATCCAGCCCGGTCAGCGGGACGTCGATACTGCCGCCCAGCAGCGAGGCGCCGCTGAAGGAGCCGCTGCGGATCGCGCCGTTGGCATCGCTAATCGTCCAGTTCACCGTCAGCCCGCCCAGCGCCAGCAGCGAGGCCACGCTAAAGTGCAGCGACGCGTTGTGCAGCGCGGTGTTCGGGTCGACCACGAAGGTTCCGCTGCCGCTGCCCTGGGTTGATGAGAACAGGGCCGTCGTCCAGCTGGCGACGCCCACGGTCGTATCCGAGTAGACCGACGTGTGGTGCACCGAGGTAAGGTCCATCGTGGCGCTGACATCGTTGACCGCATTCATTGCCTGCGCGGTTGGGGTGATGTTGAGCGATGCCGTATCCTTCGAGCCGTCAGGCGCGGTAACGGTGTAGACGAACGTATCCGGCGTGCTGATATGGTCCGCGCCTACGCCGCTCCTCAGGGTATAGGTGTACTGACCGGACGCATTGATGGTCAGCGTGCCGTATTCCCCCTGAATGGTGGTGGTGCCGCTGCTGTTGACCGTCACGCCGTTCACTTCGGTAACCAGCGTGCCCGCTGGAACCGGGTCATTCGCCAGCACGTCGCCGGTGGTCGTTTCGCTGATACTCGCCACGCTGTAGACATGGTCCTGCAGGACGCTCAGCGTGTAGGCCGTCAGGGCGGTGATCCCGGACGCGGTATTCAGCAGGAACAGGTACTCCCCGGCAGGCAGGTTCAGCGTCAGCTGCGGTGACGTGCCCCCCAGCAGCGGCGCGCGCAGCCAGCCCGACTCGACGCGAACCTGCTCGAAGGTCTGGGTCGCATTGTTGAACTTATAGACGTACAGATCGAACACCGATGCCAGCGCCACGCCCCCCACGGAGGCCTGGATGGTCATGGTGCGGGTCGTCCCTTCCTCCACGTTGTAGATAATCGGGTTGGTCAGGTCGTCCAGCAGGTTAAGCCCCAGCGTGCTGCCGAGATTAATGCCCACCAGGGTAAAACCGTTCTGAGACGAGGCGCCGTTATTCACCTCACTCACGGTGGTGTCAAAGGTCAGCGAGGCCGTGTCGTCCACTGCCACAATGCCGTTGATTACCGTACCGGCACCCAGAGACAGCACCAGGTTTGCCGACGCGCTGACGCCGTTATGGGTGATGGTGTAGGTGAAGCTCTCCGTCCGGCCAACGACCGCGGCGCTGGTATCAGTCAGGTTGTAGGTATAGCTGCCGTCGCGGTTGATGGTCAGCGTACCGTATTTGCCCTGGATCACCGTGCCGTCGGCGTTCACGCTGGTGGTCACGCCCTGCGCGTTAGTGACCGTGGAGATAGTGGTGCCGGCCGGCGCGTTGTCGCTGCCGGCGGTCGGGTCCGTATCGAGGATCACGTTGCCGTTGAGGCTGGTATCGCCCGTGACCGTACCCGGACCGGTCTCTTTCACCGCCACGTCGAGGCTGGTGTAGGAACCTGTCGCCAGCAGGTTGGTGTTGTAGCTCAGCACGCGGTAGTTGCCGTCGGCCAGCCCGGTCAGGTTCAGCGAGACGCCGGTGGCGCCGAGGGTCAGGAGATCGGCAAACTGCGGCTGGCCGGTATCCACCACGGTTGTCCAGACACCGTTGACGTAGTGCTGCACCACCAGCTCAAGGGTATTGAGCAGAGAGAGCACCGCTCCCGTGGCATTGGCGTTTACCACGATGTCCGCGCTGCCGCCGTTGCCCACCGTGAAGTTCACCTGCGCGGTGTCATTACCGATCAGCGTCAGGACGTTGCCCACGGCGCCGACCAGCAGGAAGCCGTAGTCGCTGTACTGGCTGTTGGTGACGGTCGCCGTGGTGCTGAGGTTCAACTCCTCAACGTTATTGCTGGCGGAGAGCGGCACCACCGGCGCAAGGGCAGAGCCCGGCAGGGAGGTGTTGCCTGCGACGTCGGTCGCGGTGATCTGCAGCGTCTGACCTTCGATCTGTTTGTTAATGAAGGTGTAGCTGTAGGTGCCGTTGCTGCCCGCAATGGCGGTCACCGTTGAACCGTCCGCAAGGCGGATAGTGACGGTGCTGCCCGCCTCCGCGCTCCCGGTCAGGATGCTACCGTCGGCGTTGAAGTTGCCGGTCGGCGCCGTTGGCGCGGTCGTATCGACGATAATCGTCGTCACGGCTGACGCCACGCTGGTGTTGCCCGCCGCATCGGTGGCCGTAGCGGTGAAGTTATGCGTGCCCTGCGTCAACGTGGTGGTGGTTTGTGGCAGGGTCCAGTTGCCGCTGCCATCGGCGGTGACCGTGCCCACCAGCGTGATGCCGTCGTAGATCCGGACCGTGGCATTCGCTTCGGCAGTCCCGCTCAGCGTTGGACGGGTGTCGTTAGTCGGGTTCGTACCGGTCACGGGCCCGGTGACGCTGCCGACATCATCAATGACCGAACTGATGACCGGCGCGGCTGGCGGAAGGGTATCGACGTTAATGACATATCCGGCGGTGGGGGCGCTGGCGTTGCCCACCGCATCGGTGGCGGTGAAGGTCAACGTGTGCGCGCCGTTGCCCAGCGCCGGAGATGGCGTAAAGCTCCACGCGCCGCCGGTCGCCGTTACGCTGCCGATCTGGACCCCGTTATCAAAGATTTTCACCGTCGACCCCGCTTCTGCCGTACCGCTGAGCGTCGGCTGCGCGTCGTTGGTGAACCCACCGTTGGCAACCGGCGTCGCCGCATTGCCCACGTCATCCAGAATGCTGGTCAGCACCGGCAGCGCAGGCGGCGTGGTGTCGACGGTGAGGCTGAAGCTGGTGGACGACACGCTGGTATTGCCTGCCGCATCCGTGGCCTGCGCGGTAAAGCTGTGCGCGCCCGCGGTCAGCGGAGGGGTGAGCACGATGCTCCAGCTGCCGCTGCCGTCCGCGATGCCCGTGCCGACCAGGGTGGTGCCTTCATAGATCTTCACGGTGGCAAACGGTTCGCTGGTTCCGACAAGGCGCGGAACGGTGTCGTCGGTTGTCTGCCCGGACGTGAGCGGGCCGGTGATGCTGCCCACGTCGTCGATTGCCTGGCTGATAACCGGCGCGTTCGGTGCCGCGGTATCAACAATCAGGGTAAAGCCCGGCGAGGTCGGGCTGACGTTGCCCGCTGCATCGGTGACCGTGGCGGTCCAGGTATGGCTGCCGTTGCCCAGCGGCGCTGATGGCGTAAAGCTCCATGCGCCGGTGCCGTCCGCCTGCACGGTACCGACCGGCTGTCCGTTTTCATACACGGTAACTGTGGCGTTGGCGGTCGCGGTGCCGTTCAGCGTCGGCGTGGTGTCGTCGGTGCTCTGCCCGGAAGAGAGCGGGGTTTGAATACTGCCCACGTTGTCACCCGCGGTCGAGATGACCGGCGCTAACGGCACGCCCGTATCGACCGTCAGGTTAAACGGTGCCGTTGTGGCGCCGGTGTTGCCTGCCGCATCGGTCGCGTTAAAGGTGATGGCGTGTGGACCTTCGGCCAGATCGCTGCCCGGGGTGAAGCTCCAGTTGCCCTGGGCATTGACCACCGCCGTGCCAATTTCGTTGCCATCAACGAGCACGTGCACGGTAGAACCCACTTCGCCCGTGCCGCTGAAGGTCGGACGCGCGTCGTTGGTGCTGTTACCCGACGTGAGCGTCCCAGTGACCGGACCGATATCGTCAACCACGCTGGTGACTACCGGTACACCAGGGGCTGCGGTATCCACGGTAAAGGCGAAGACCGATGAGTTCGCCGAGGCGTTGCCTGCCGCATCCGTTGCATACGCGCGCAGGGCGTAGCTGCCGTCGCCCAGCGGCGTGGTTGGGGTAAAGGACCAGTTCCCGTTTACGTCAACGGTTGCAGTACCAATCTGCGTGCCGTTATTCATGATGTGGATAGTGCTGCCCGCCAGCCCGGTGCCGCTGATGGTTGGGGTGCTGTCGTTGGTCACCTGGCCGCTGGTGAGGTTACCCTGGACGCCGCCAGAGACGTCGTCGTTCACATTATCCAGCGTCGGAACCGTCGGAGCAGTCAGGTCAACCACCACGCTCCAGGGGGCGGAGACCGCGCTGAGGTTGCCCTGCGGGTCGGTCGCCCGGACGGTGAAGCTGTGCGAGCCTTCGCCGAGGGCGGTATCAGGAGTAAACGTCCAGGTACCCGTGTTGTCAGCCGTGACCACGGCAATCTGGGTGCCGCCGTCGAAAATAGTCACCACGCTGTTTGCGTCCGCTGTCCCTGTAAGGGTTGGCGTGGCGTCGTTGGTGAGCTCGCCGCTGACCACCGTGGTGGCGGCATTGCCCACATTATCCGTGACGTTGGTGATGACCGGCGTGGCGGAAACGGAATCCACCACGACGGTGAAGCCCGCCGAAGGACCGCTCTGGTTCCCCGCCGGATCGGTCTCGCGGATGGTCAGGACGTGATTGCCCTCTGCCAGGACAGGCGTGGTGTAGCTCCAGGTGCCGGTATTGCCGATTACCACACTGTCCAGCAGCACGCCGTTGTTGTAGATGGAGATGGTATCGCCCACCGCGCCGGTGCCGGTGAGGGTCGGCTGGTTGTCGTTGGTGGTCTGGCCGCTGGTCAGCGGGCCGGTGCCCGGGCCGACATCGTCAATCACGGCGCCGATGGTCGGCGTGCCCGGCGCGGTGAGGTCAACGGTGACGCTGGCCGCCGGAGAGCGGCCGCTGGTCTGGCCGTTAAGGGTCGCAGTCACCTCAAAGGTGTGCAGCCCCTCGCCAAGCGCGGCCGGCGTATAGCTCCAGTTGCCGCTGCCGTCAGCGGTGACCGTCGTCAATGGCGTCGCGCTACCGTCCAGGTAGATAGCGATCTGGCTCCCCGCCTGAGCCGTACCGGTGAGGGTTGGGGTGGTGTCGTTGGTCGTTTTGCCTTTCACGTCGCCAATGATTGGGTCGACGTCATCGTTGATGGTCACGATCACGGGCACGTCAGGAAGATTCGGAAGCGTACCGGTGACGTTATAAGTTGCATCAACGCTGGTACGTCCGGAAGCATCGGTCGCGGTCACGGTCAGGGTCGCGCCATCCTGCGGGGCCGGGCTGACCGCAATGGAGAAACTGCCGCCGGTCGCCACCCCGGTACCAATGACGTTACCGCCACTATCCTTAACGGTGATGAGTGCGCCTGCTTCGGCGGTACCGGTCAGCGGTGTACCTTCTGGAGCAAGGCTAAGATTGCCCGGTGCGGTTGGGTCCTGGGTATCCACCGTCACGCTCAGTGACGCTGAACCGTTTGACGGATTGCCTGCCTGATCGACTGACGAGACAGTAAAGGTATGTGAACCATCCAGGAGCGTTGTGCCTGCGGTCCAGCTCCAGCTGCCGTCCGGCTGGATCGTGATCGGCACACCTGACGCGGTACCGTCGACGGAGACGATAACGGTGGTGCCGGGCTCGCCGGTCCCGGTTAGGGTCGGCGTGCCGTCGCGGGTGTAGAGCACGTTGTTGGTGAGCTGGCTGTCTGAGACGGCATTAATTTGCGGTATCTCGGGCGCAACGGTATCGAGCGTGACGGTAAAGACCGAACTCGGCGCGCTGAGGTTGCCCGCTGCGTCCACGCCCGCCACGGTAATGTTCAGCGGGCCGTCCGTTTGCGCTGGAAGCGTGAAGGACCACTCGCCAGTACCATTTACTGTCACGCGTCCCAATTCGACGCCGTTGTTGTAGACGATTACCGTCTCACCGATGGTGCCGGTGCCGACGGCTGTCGGTGTTGAATCTGTTGTAAAGCCTTCATCATGTGCGCTTCCCACGGCGGCAATCACCGGCGTAGCTGGCGCGACGGTATCCACGATGATCGTAATCGCTGACGACGGGTCAGAGACGTTGCCCGCTTCATCGGTGGCGGTGGCGGTATAGGCGTGGCTGCCCTCGGCAATGTCGCTGCCGGGACGCCAGCTCCAGTTGCCGTTGCTGTCTACCGTGACGGTGCCCACAACGGTCGGTGTACCGTTAACGGTGTCAGTGATGTTGATTACATCGTTTGGCGTACCGGTGCCGCTCAGCACCGGGCGCGGATCGTTGGTGGTGCCGCCATTGGGGACGGGACCGGTGATCTGGGTGACGCTGTCAGTAATGACCGGTGCTGCAGGCGTAGCCGGCGCCTCGGTATCAATGGTGATGGTGACCGGCTGCGACGGGGCGCTTTCGTTGCCCGTGCCGTCCACGTTGGTGACGGTCAGGGTGATGTCATAGGTGCCGCCAGCCAGGGGGGATGGCGGCGTCCAGGTCCAGTTGCCGGTATTGTCCACGACAGCGTCGCCGATTTTGACGCCGCTGTCGTAGATCGTCACGGTATCACCCGGATTGCCGGTACCGCTCAGGGTCGGCGTGGTGTCGCGGGTGATTTCGCCCGGGTTCAGCGGCGTTGCTGTGCCGTCAGGATTGACGGTAATGGCCGGGATATCCGGCGTGGCAGGCGCAACGGTATCCACCGTCAGTTCAAATGGCGTTGAGATGGTGGTATTGCCCGCGGCGTCCGTGGCGTGCACCGTCAGGGAATGCGGACCGTCGGTGAGCGGGGTCACGGGCGTGAAGCTCCAGCCGCCGCTGCCGTTGAGGGTGGCGGTGCCGAGCAGAGTCGTGCCGTCATAGACGGTGATCACCGTGTCTGCCGGGGCGGTGCCCTGCAGCAGGGGGCGAGTGTCATCCGTGGTATCGCCGCTGTTGAGCGAACCCAGTACACCGCCGACGTCGTCGGTCACGGTGGTGATGGTGGCCGCCGCTGGCGCAGTGATATCGACGTTCAGGGTGAAGTCGTCTGACGGCTGGCTGGTGTTACCCGCCGCGTCGGTGGCGACGACGCTAAAGGTATGAGGACCTTCGTCAAGCGGCGTGGGAAGGGTATAGGTCCAGGTGCCGCTGCCGTCGATCGGGATCGTAATAAGATCGGCACCATCCAGGCGAATAGTGACGGTTGAGCCCGGTTCAGCCGTGCCGCTGAGCGTTGGCGTGGTGTCGTTGGTGCTGTCGCCAGAATTGAGCGCGCCGAGGCGCTCCGGCACATCATCCAGCACCTGGGTAATGACCGGCGCCGCAGGCGCGACGCTGTCAACCGTCAGAGTCCAGGTGTTGGAGACGGGGCCGGGGTTACCTGCCGCATCGGTCGCGACGGCGGTCAGAGCATGGGGGCCTTCACCGATTGGGGAGGAAGGGGTAAAGCTCCATACGCCGAGGCCATTGGCAACGGTTGTACCAATTTCAACACCGTCCACGCGCAGGCTGATCGTCGCGTTTGCTTCAGCGGTACCGCTGAGCGTCGGGGTGGCGTCGTTGGTGGTCCCGTTCACGTCGATCGCGCCGGTCTGCCCAGGGATATCGTTTGCAACCTGTAAAATCACCGGGGCGCCAGGTGCCGTCCCGTCAACGTTAATTGTCCACGCATTTGATATCCCGCTCGGGTTACCGGCGGGATCCGTCGCCTTCGCGGTCAGCACCCAGGTGCCGTCGGTCAGCGGTGTGGGCGGCGTAAAGCTCCACTGGCCGGAGGAGGGAACAACCACCGTACCGAGGGCATCGCTGCCGTTATAAATCGTGATGGTCGAACCTGCCTCGCCTGTGCCGTTCACGGTCGGTGCCCGGTCGTTGGTCAGCCCATTCTGTGCCACGGGGCCGGTGGTGGCCTGCACGTCATCAATCACCGACAGGATGACCGGGGTCTGCGGCGGGGTAATGTCCGGTGCCGCCGCGGAGGTGGTCGGACTGGTGTTGCCCGCCGTGTCGGTGGCGTCAGCGGACAGGATTTCGCCGTTGATCCTCGGCGGGCTCAGCGTCAGGCTGAAGTTCCCCTGGCTATCAACAACCACTGTGCCAAGGGTGAAATCGCCTTCACGGATGGTCACCGTGCTGCCAGCTTCTCCAATGCCGCTGATGGTGCCGCCATCATTCGACACCACGAGGTTTCCTGGGGCTGACGGCGGCGTGGTGTCCACGGTAAAGATGATAGGCTCAGAGGCCGTACTCTGGTTTCCGGCGGCATCGGTTTCAGTGACGGTGATCGAGTGCGTTCCGTCCGGGAGCGGGCCCCCTGGGGTAACGCTCCAGGTACCGTTAGGCAGCACCGTCGTTGTACCAATCGCCACGCCGTTATCGTAAATGGTGATGGTTCCACCGGGCTCGCCCGTTCCCGCCAGAATCGGCTGCGAGGCATCGGTAGGCACGCCCGACGTGATTGTTCCTCGGATAAGGCCCGTATCGTCGAGCAGCACAATCGCGGTGGGCGCTGTCGGAGGGGTAAGATCGACGGTGAGGGTGAATACCGGTGAGGCTGGTCCGGTGTTGCCGGCGGCGTCGGTTGCCCGTACGGTAATCTGGTGGGTGCTTTCATTCAGGTCGACGGACGGGGTGAATGTCCATGTGCCATTGCTGGCGACGACCGCGGTGCCAATGGCTATTCCGCCGTCATAAATCGTCACGGTGGAGCCCGCTTCAGCGGTGCCGGAGAGCTGCGGCCGCCGATCGTTGGTGCTGCCGCCGTTGATCACCGTCCCCGTCTGAGGGGCGATATCGTCGATTACGCTGCCAATCGTTGGTGCATCGGGTGCGGTGAGATCCGGTGCGGTGACGCTTGAACCCTGGCTGATATTCCCGGCGTTATCCGTTGCGGTGGCGGTTACCTGCTCGCCGTTGGTCAACGGTGTCCCGAGGGAGACGCTAAAGTTGCCGTCGCTGCCCGTTTTTCCTGTGCCAATGACGTTGCCGTTCGCGTCTTTCAGCGTGATGGTACTGCCGGGTTCGGCGGAACCGGTGACGGTTTTACCGTCTGAGGAGAACTTAAGGCCGGAAGGTGCATTTGGTGCAGTCGTATCCGGATCGGCCGAATTGTTACTGCTGCCACCACCGCCGCCACCGCCGCCGCTACTTGCCGCGGCCGCGATGCCCCCTGCAGCGGCAATACCACCCAGGGCCCATGGCCAGATGGCGGCGCCACCGGCGTCACTTCCTGACGCCGCAAGCAGCACGTCCGTGGACGCGATAGATTCGTACGTGGCGGCCCCGGTCGGATCTTCAATCCACCATAACGCGCCGTTGCTGTCCTGCAGAACCAGCTGGCTCACGCCCTGCGCGTCCGCCACATAGAAGTTTTTAAGGGTGATCACCTCGCCGGAGTGCAATGTCACCAGCAGGTCGTTACCGCTTCGCGCGAAGTGTGAGACGCTCGCTCGCTCGACGTGAAGCTCAACGACAGAGGAATGGTTCAGCGTAACCTGTGTACCTTCCAGGGTCGTTTCTACGCCAGTAAGTTTTGAAATAACAGAGATTTGGCTCATTTTGTTATTACTCCAGCAGAAGTGTCATGAACGGCGAGCAAGACGAGCCATCTCTGCTGAAGGTAAAGGGCGCCCCCGGCGCAGTTGCTGTTATAAAACAGCGCTCACCGTAGATTTCAGCGCGCACGATGCCCGCCATGCGTCAGAGTGGCAACATCAGAGCGAATCTAATGACTTATGAAAAAAACGTTTAATGGGTGTTTTGTATTTTATAAAACCCTGTAATTAATAGAGGAATTGGTTTCTGGAATATAAAAATGATATAGCCAGAAAATGCAGGATGTGCAAATTAAGCTTTGGTAAATAAAGATGGAAACAATGAGTGGGGCATTAATGGATTGCTCTTTTTTATAATTGTTGTTTTTTATATCATTGTTTTTAATGTCTTTTTGTTTTCTTTTGTGGTGCTGTTATTTAACGTTTACGTCCCGGTATGATAATTGGTAGGGAGCATTTTAAATATCATGCCAAACGTTATTATTTAAGTGCGCTTAATGTGTGTTTAAGTTAGGGTAACGTTTTTGATGTAAGATATATTATGTCACTTAGGTAATGAAATATATTCTTGTATAGGGTTAAAACTCTGCTAATGGGCGCAAGGAATAATAACGAGAAGACAAAAAATAACCTGGTTTATTACCTTTACAACTGAAGTGCAGGCAGGGTTTTAGGACAGAAAAAAATTCACCGAAGAATGAATAAAAATCCTCACCCGGACGTTTACTGACGTCACTCCCCACTCACCCTGGAGTTTTATATGCGCACAACCTCGTTTCGTTTGATCCCGGTGCTGATTTTTTCTTTGCTGTCCCCGCTGGCGCTGGCCATGGGCAATAATAGTACCGAGAGCAAAACGCCTGATTGTCCTTCCGGACAGGTGTATGACAGCGCCACGCAGAAATGCGTGCCGGACAAGAGCAGCAGCCTCAGCGACCAGGACAAAACCAACTATGCGTACCATCTCGCGAAGAAAGGCGAGTACCAGGCGGCGCTGAACCTGCTGGATTCGCTGAAAAATGGCAACACGGCTGAAGCGTGGAACTATCGCGGGTTCGCCACGCGCAAACTGGGCCGAACGGACGAAGGGATTGGTTATTACCAGCGCGCGCTGGCTATCGCCCCGGATTACGCCAAAGCCCGGGAGTATCTCGGTGAAGCGTGGATGGTGAAAGGACGTCCCGACCTCGCGAAAGAACAGCTGAAGGTCATTGCCGGAATCTGTGGCCAGTCCTGCGAGGAGTATCGTGACCTGCAGGCCGCCATCAATGGACACCCGGAATCCTGATTTTCTCGTGGAGGGAAAACCCATCGCAACCCGTGAGGTTCGTCAACAGCTTGCCGCACACCTGCCGCGCCTCTGGCGCTATGGGCTGGTGCTGTCGCGAAACAGGGATATCGCCGAAGAGCTGGTTCAGTCCACCTGCGTGCGTGCGCTTGAAAGAAGCGGCCAGTATACGCCGGGCACGCGCATCGACAGGTGGCTGTTCGCGATCCTGCACTCCATCTGGATCTCTGAGCTTCGGGCACGACACGTTCGCCAGGGGCAGGGATTTGTCCCCAGCGACGAGCTGCTGGCACCCGACACCCGCGAACAGGATGAGACGCGCCTGCATTACCTGAAGGTGATGCAGCGCGTGAACGCGCTGCCCGAAGCCCAGCGCAACGCGGTATTTTTGGTTTATGTCGAAGGCTTTACCTACCAGGAGGCGGCGGAGACTCTGGCGGTGCCGATCGGTACCGTGATGAGCCGGCTGGCGACGGCGAGGGCTCGGCTTGCCAAATCCGCTGACGCACTGCCTCCGGTAAAGGAGAAACGCTCTTGAACGCGCACCGTTTTGCACCGCCCTATAACGACGACGCCATCGTGGCCTGGATAGATGGCGAGATGTGCCGCGCCGACGCGCAGTTATTTGAAGAACAGTTAAAATGTGACGAACGCCTCGCCGGGCGAACCGACGAACTGATGAAAAGCAGCCAGGATTACGCCGGGGCGTTTGCCTCCCTGCTGGATGATGCGCCTCTTGAGAGGATGCAGGCGCGTCTCGCGGCACTTCCCGACCCGCAGGTCTCGACGGCGGCTGGCGTCAGCCGACGGGCGCTGATCGCCGCCTCGGCCAGCTTTTTGCTGGTGGGTTCCGGGCTGGGGTATCTGCTGCGTCCCTCAGCTGCGCCTGCGGATGAGAACGCCCATATCCGCGACCTCGAAGCGCAATATATGTCCCTGTACAGCGTTGAGACGCTGCTGGATATGGACAGCGCAACGCCGGTTCTGCAGCGCGGGCTGGAACGGGCCGCGCAGGACATCGGCATGACGCTAAACCTGTCGCAGCTTACCCTGCAGGGGGCTGAGCTTAAAATGGTGCGCATGCTGCGCTATGAAACGACGTCTATCGCGCAGATAGCCTGGATCAATGCCGACTACGGCCCGATGGCCCTCTGTATTTCGCCTGTTGATGAGAAGACGACGGCCTCGCTCCAACAGGAGCAGCGGCACAGCATGAACCTGGCGTGGTGGCAGGAGGCGGGCTATCAGTTTGTCCTGATTGGCCGCAACCCGCCGTCTCACCTGCGGGGAAACGCTGAGCGGCTGCAGCGCGTGATCTCAGGATGACGGCACCTTGTTAGTCTGTATCGCAATGGCGATGGCAATACGATCGTCCACGACCAGGGCAAACTTATCCATCCCGTAGGACGCGCGTGATATCGCGGTGGTGGCATCCAGGGTGAGGGCCTGCGCATGCGGGTCTTTCACCGCGGCCTCCAGGATCACCGGCCGGGCAATGTTTCGAACGGTCAGCGTGCCGAACACCCTGAACCGTCCGGCGCCCTGGTCGACCACGCGAGAGCTGATGAACTCGATGGTCGGGTAGTGCTCCGCATCAAAAAACATGTCGCTTTTTAATTGCCAGGTGAGCAGCGTGTTTGAGGCCACCAGGGTTGCTACGGGAATAGTGACGTGGATGTGGTCGTCAACGTCGTTATCCGGATTGAGCGTTACGGCACCCGTCACGCCGCTGAACGTCGCCCAGGAGAGGATGCCGCCGAAGGCGTGCCACGAGAGCCGAATGGCGGTGTTTTCGGTGTCGATAAGGTAGCTTTTCGGGGCAGCATGCAGGGAAGGGCATAACAGCAGAACGGTCAGAAAGGCCAAAAGGCGATACATAGTGGTTTCTCCGATAAGTGCGCACTGCGTAAACGCCTGAGGTGCTAATTATATTCGAAGAAATAAAAAAGGCCGCAAGCGCGACCTTTATGTGAGGATAATTAATTACTCAGTGACTTTCTTTTCCAGCTCGCTGGCACCTTCTTTGGTTTTGTTCCAGCCTTTCTCCGCGCCTTCTTTGGTGGCATCCCACCCTTTCTCGGTGCCTTCCTTGGTTTTATGCCAGGCTTTCTGGGAATCTTCGCTGACCTTGCTGCCAAAGCTTTCGCTTTTACCTTCCGCAGCATGCTTCTGTTTCAGCTTCAGCTCTTCACCTTTGTTCTGCTCTTCGTGCAGTTTTTGCTTCGCCTCGTTGGCGTTTGCGTTCGCCGCCGCGACGGTATCGTCAGTTGCATGTGTGGTCGCAGCAAATACTGGGGAAACCAGCAGAACGGCAGATAATGCGATAATTGTTTTTTTCATAATATCCTCATTTAACGTTATCGGTTATGAGCGTGGTTCAGCATGGCACAGGCGAAACGGGATGGCTTTAGGAAAAAACTGTAATGAGATCAACATGCCCTGATGAGAGGTATTTAGCCTGAGGATTATCCAAAGGATAAAACGCCTATTTCCGCGAGGGCGGCGAGGGTCAGGAGAATGAATATTATGACGGTTATGGGTCTGTACATGATGGGGTTCCTTCCGGGTTAAGCGGCTATTCCGTAGCGCTGGGTAGGGGTGTTTTTTTATTCTCCATAGGGGGAGGGGCGGTGTCGTTGATGTTGGTCAAAGGGAGAGGGTAGCTTCTCAAGCAAGAAGATGAATAAGCTCTGTCAGGGCTGGACGTAGTGATTGTGGTGGAATGATCGCAGATTCACTCCCTTCTCGCTGGCGGCTCGCTTGTTCATGGCGGGTTCGATCAATACTTCGATCTTGATTTTGTCGTTGTGGTAGACCCTCTCTACTATGACGAAATCATGGCTCAGCGTATTGTGTTCGCCGGAACACTGGGTCACCTGCTCCATGCTTTCACCGGGGAACATGTGGGAGAGCCTCGTCTGCTTAGCCATGCTGAAAGCCGGAGCCCGGGCCTGAAAGATTTTGGTCTGTTCCGCCCCCCATGTTCAGACGACGTTTGCTAAAAAAATGGTCGTCTGAATTTCGGTTGTGAGGTTCTTCCTGAGTGCTTAGATTCATTTTCAATCTATCGAGAGGATATGAATATGAACTTTGCAGAACGCCACTATCAGCATGAGCCTCTTCTTATCGCCAACGTCTGGGATGCCGCCAGTGCTGTCGCTGCGCAAAAAGCAGGCTACCAGGTTCTGGGAACGTCCAGTGCAGCTATAGCGTCCACACTGGGATATAACGACGGGCAGGGAGTGCCGTTTGATGAGTTATTTTATATGGTCACCCGGATCCGGGCTGCCAGCAAACTGCCATTGAGCGTTGACATGGAAGCAGGGTATGGTGATTCAGCCGAAGAGATAGCAGACAATCTGCGGCGCCTTGCTCAGACAGGCGTCGCAGGCGTTAACCTCGAAGACAGCCGAGTCATAAACGGGGTTCGTCAGCTTGACGATGCCTCTGATTTTTCCCGTAACCTGAGAACAGTATGCGATACGCTGAGAAGCGGAAATTACAGCCTGTTTCTGAACATCCGGACTGACACGTACCTGCTCGGACATGAAGACGCGTTGCAGGAGACGATATTACGGGGTCAACGCTATAAAGCTGCAGGTGCTGACGGCTTTTTTGTTCCCTGCCTGACGTCAGAGAAAGACATCAGCCTCATTGCAGAGGCAACGGGGTTACCTTTGAATGTCATGTGTATGCCCGATCTTCCGTCATTCGACAGGCTGAAACGGGCAGGGGTAAGCCGCATTTCAATGGGCAATTTTGTTCATTCAGCGATGCAGTCAACGCTGACTGATGTCATGCATGCGATCCGATCTCGTCAGACGTTTGAAGGACTTTTTGGCGATGAAAATAACCGATAAAAATCTGTGTGATATCTGGTATCAGGCATTACTTGAACGTGCTTCAGACTACACTGGCGTGTTTTTTGTTGGCGTCAAAACCACTGGTGTATTCTGCATTTCGGTATGCCGGGCGCGAAAGCCCAAGCGCGAAAATGTCGAATTTTATAAAGATGCCAAATCTGCCCTGGCGGACGGCTTTCGTCCCTGTAAAGTCTGCAGACCTGCGGAAAATGCGCACAGCGCGCCATTATTCGTTGAGCAGGCGCTTGCGCTTGTCAGGCGCGATATTAAATCCCGTGTAGCAGACGCGGAGCTTCGTCAGCATGGCATCAGCCCGGAGCGGGTAAGGCGCTGGTTCCTGCAACATCACGGCATCACTTTTCAGGCTTTCCAGCGAATGCAGCGGGTGAACGTTGCCCTGCAGGAGCTAAAAAGTGGACGAACGGCGACGGACGTTGCGCTGGACAATGGCTATGAATCGCTTAGCGGCTTTGGTTATACCTACAAGCGGCTTACTGGCGCAGCGCCGACTCAGGCAACCCAGGTGATAGTCATTCACCGGTTTACCACGACGCTTGGACCGATGTTTGTCTGCGCGACAGAGCGGGGAGTCTGTCTGCTGGAGTTTACCGATCGCCGGATGTTAGAAACAGAATTCCGCGATATTCAGCGTTTATTTAACGCCAGAATCGTCACCGGCGAAAACAGCCATACCCGGCAGACAGTAAAAGAGATCGGCGAGTATTTTGCCGGAACGCGCCGACAGTTTGATCTGGCTTTAGATGCTCCGGGCAGTGATTTTCAACAATCCGTCTGGCATGCGTTGCGTGCGGTTCCCTATGGACAGACCTCACACTATCAGGCCATTTCACTACGGCTTAATAAGCCAAATGCTGTGCGCGCCGTCGCTGCCGCTAACGGTGCCAACCGGATTGCGATTGTGATCCCCTGTCACAGGATAATTGGAAAAGATGGCGCGATGACAGGTTATGGAGGCGGCATTTCTCGAAAGGAATGGCTCATTGAGCATGAGAGAAATAATGTTTAATGGCGTGATGTTGCTGTGTCGCTGGGAAATTTTACCGACTTCGCGGGACATGTTGAGGGTACAAAAAAGCCCGCAGGGCTTACGCCGTGCGGGCTTTCAGGACTTCATCAGTCGACTCTGGTGATCGCCGATGGAGAATTTTGGTGGGCTGGCGGGAGTTGAACTCGCGTCTGAAAGTTATTTAACTCATTGAAAATAAAGGGTTCTGTCACTTTGACAGGCCTCGCGTGCATTTTACGTGCATATTGAGGTCTGTCTAACGTCCTGATTCTGTCCAACATTTTGAAATATTTACCCCGCTACAGCGCGGCTGAAATCGCGGTTTTACCGTCATATTCAGCCAGGTATTTACCGTAGTTGCGGAATATCATTTCCGGCCCTTTGTGGCCCATCTGTCCGGCAAGCCAGAAGAGGTTAACGCCCTGGCTAATATGCTTGGTGGCGAATGTGTGCCGCGTCTGGTAAGGGTTACGATAGCGCACGCCAGCTTTTTTCAGGGTCGGCACCCATGCTTTTTTACGGATAGCGTCGGCGTTCGCCCAGGGTTCTCCCGTTTTCGGATCGCTGAATATGAACTCACTTTTCATAAAGGTGTATTGCTTCTGCGCCTGCAGGGCCGCCAGCGCCTCACTGTTCAGCTCCACCTTACGGGTACCGGCTTTTGTCTTGGTGCCTTTAAGTACCCCTACGACACTGGCCGCCTGGACGTGGGCTGTGTTCGCGATGGTGTCGAGATCAGGCCAGCGCAGCGCGCACAGTTCGGAGCTCCGCAGACCGGTATTGAAAGCAAAGCGGAACAGGTTTTCCCATTCCGGGTACCTGCAGCTCTGGTAAATGGCGAGGGTCTCCGCTGGCGTGAACGGGTCAACCTCGTAATCGTCGGCGCTCGGGCTGCTGTCGATCACGTGGTACCGGCTGGCGCTGACGAGGGTTACCGGGTTAATGGTCAGCAGGCCATCCGTAACAGCTTCGTCGATGGCGCTGCGCAGAAACGAAAGGTTATTCCTGGTCGTTTTCAGCTTTGTTTTCCGGCTGGCTATCCAGTTTTTAAGGACCGCTGGCGTCAGTTCTGACACGTGGAGTTTATGCAGAGCTGACAGCGCCGACAGGCATTTTTCATAACCATTTATAGTCGACGGGGACAGGTTGCGGTTCTGGCAGATTTTCAGGTACTCGTCCAGGTAAGACTTTATGTTTTTGGTTTTCTTCACCACCCCGAACAGCTCCAGCTTTTTGGAGTTAGGGAAATATTTCGCATATTCAAAGGTGCCGCTGACGATCTGGTTTTGTATCTCCCCGAGCAGGCGCTCGGCATACTTCACACCGCGCGCGTTTGCTTCCATTTTGGAGAGGGGCTCCCGGCACAGAACCCCTTTGTATGTGAAAGTGATAACCAGAGTGTCGCCAGTTTTATGCTGGCGGATGGTTACTCCTCTTGGGAGAGATAATGATCCTTGTTCTTTCTTGCCCACTTCGAAACCTCCGTTAAGTCAATCCAGCGTTCTTTAACGCCATCGACTTTTAATACATGTACTCCCTCCTTCCATAACCCCCTTTGTATCCGTTTGTTAACGGCTTCTACCGTTTCCCCCGCGTCCCTGCAGTACGTAGAAAGGGGTACACAGTCAAGACTCATGGCTGACCTCCAGCCCGAAAGCCTGGGCATTTTCCAGTTCATTCGCTGCATAAATCAGGGCATTGTGATGAGCGCGAAAACCACCATCTAGTTCGCGAGCAGCTCTGTCGCGCAAGATGTCGATCGCAGCCTGATAGTCATTCTGGCAATCGGCTGAAAAGTCAGCCGAACTGGCCGGCAGCTCCGCCAGCACCATCAACATGTTTTCCGGGTCGATGGGAATGGTGGCGAGCCCAAGCTCTTTGGCCTCCGCTGCTAAACGGGTCCAGCGTTCAATAATTTCAGTGGTACCTTTTTTCATGGCATACCTCAGAAACCTATCAAAAATTTATACTCAATCAGCGCGCCGAAAACGACGGCCACCAGCAATAGGCCAAACAGCATAGAGAGGAAGAAATACTTCATCGTGACGCCTCCCGAAAAACAGATCTGTATGCACGCAGCATGTCCCGGGACTTGCCGGATAAAACAGTTCTCATGAAGAACATCCCGCTACGGGTTGTTACGATTCCTGGTGTATTTAGCAGCGTGACATCTACCACTCGGTTATGTTTACGGAACTCAAACAGAGTGCTTGTGATAACGATGTTCGCCACTGCGCCATAATCCTGATGTTGAATTTTCATTTTCTGTCCTTCAGTTTGCTGTATCGTTCATGGCTCATTACTTCCCAGTTCTGGCCGCCATCTCGGGACAGCAGCCGCCAGCGGCGATTGACCCTCAGGCTCAGGTTTCCGGAGCCGTGCATACGGCAGGGATGAATCCGCCTGACCCTGAACTGGCGGAGTACATGGACCGCATGCAGGTGCACCCACTCAGGAATTCGTATCGCTGTCAGGGCCATTGTCCTTCTCTCCTGCAGGTGGGGTGATCGTGTAACCGGCTTGCTCAGCCATCCATAAAAAAGTCTCCAGCGATGCTGTAACCTCGCCGTTCTGAACCGGGCGCGCGTGGATAACTTTCCCGTTCTCGATTGTCAGCACGATATTTACTGGTTCGTGCGTGATAATTGGTGTCTGGTCACTCATGGCTTGTCTCCGCTGTGACTGATTTTTGTTTCTTGGCAAACTCGACCAACTCAGCAATGAGATCGTCGATTAATGCTTTTCCGCTTTCTGTCAGGAACTCACCGCTGCCATTCACATCTACGGCGTTGCTGTAAATTCCTCTGATGGCTTTTACACCGTCGATATTCCCGTATTCACTGAGAGCCAGCTTTTCGAATCGTCTCAACAAACCATCAAGCAGTATTTCTGTTAATTCGACTGTGTTTATTCCACCCTTAGGCATATTAATAATGATGCAGGTGCTTCCGGTCTTACGCTTGTGGCGTAATAACGCAGCCTTTAAAATTCTTCGGCGATAAGTGTTAATTAAATTATCCATTTATTTAATCTCCCTTTGCGCATCTTCATTCGCTAAAACGATAGTTTCTTCCTTCTCTGTCCAGTTATAAATCAAACTTGCTAGGTCATAAGCCAGACCTAAAAGGCCATCCAGTTGGTGACGGTCAAATTGTTCATGATGAGCGTGAATTGTTTGCATCAAGGCATTTAACTGCTCAGCTTTAACATTCACGCCTTGTATATCCTGGCGTTCTTCAATTGGCATTGTTTACTTCCCATATGCTTTTTTAAGATAAAGCCTGGCGATTACTTCGTAACCACACGCCGCATAAAGGCACGCTGTTCTATATGCCGTTTTGTCTTTGATGAAAGTCATATGAAGTGCCTCACAGCCAAAGAAGCGACAACTCTTCCGTGAATACGTATGTCTTTTTGCTCACCCGAGTTAAGCGTGAAAGTTGGGTAATGGTGATTGTCAGAAATAATCTTTAGTGACCCGTCCAGCAACGGTTCTATTCGCTTGATGAAGAGGCAGTTACGGCCAAAAACATCGCCAGTAAAAACATAAATGCCGGGTGTAAGAACGCGGCCTCCACAATCAACAAAAGCTACAACCTCACAGGGTTCGATAGTCGGCTGCATTGAATCACCTTCCATCCTGCAGCTCTTAACTCTGTTTCCAAAATCATTAATATTGTCAGAGCCGAACAGCATTTGTGGTGTTTTAATTGGCTCGTTAAAAGAAAGTGAATTTTGCATTTTCATTTCCTCGGGGTGAGTTCGGTCACGCCATTTAAGGCGTTATATGTATTTCTATATTTATTTAATTAATGATCTAGCAGAAAACATATTTTTAATATCAGGATGCTCATCAATGATTTTTTTAGCTTCATCACAAGCATCATCATAGCTTTTGAAAAAATCAACTAATACGAAATAGTTTTCGTATCTTTGGTAAATCGCAAATTCTATCCCATCGATAAGATTGGTGATAAATTCGTAATTAGCATCGCCCTGATAGGGTTGCGCCGTTTTTAAATATACCCAATGGCTTCTGCTTTCTTTGATTTTTTTATGAATATCAAAGTGCCTATTACCCGTTACCGCTTGTGGATCTCTTTTCATTTCTCTGGCTCCGTCACTTGCCGATGAAATGAATAATACTAGATGTTTTAGTATCTGCAATACTAAAAGTATAGTTTTGTGGTGGGGATGGGCTTACTTATTGAAATGTAAAGAAATAAAAAAAACCTGTCAGGAGGACAGGTTTTGTACTGTTAGTAGCTTAATCAGAGCCACATCATAGCTTGAACAACGACACCTATGATCCTGCAATTGCCGTTGATTGGTATGAGAGGATATTGAGGATTCAATGGCTTGAGATAGGTTTTCCCGGCGTCAATTACCAGTTTTTTAAAGGTCGCTTCGTTTGCGTCGGTAAGCTTGGCAACTACTAAACTCCCATTGATTGGTTCTTTACCTGTGTCGACTAAAACGTACATACCTTCAGGAATGCTCATACCGACAGGAGAAGTCATTGAGTCACCCTGGACTTTCAACCAGAATCCTTGACCTTCAATGTGTGCATCCGAATCGTACCATTCATCAATGTCTTTTAGTGTGTACGGTTCTATAGCCTCACACCATGCCCCTGCACTTACCCAGCTAATGAGTGGGTATGTCCCACGTGGTTTGGCCGGGCCATGATAAGTAACGTTTGATACCTGAGATAACAGCTCAGCTTCTTTAGCAAGAGCTGGGCTGAAACTCGAAATCGGCTCATGAAGCAGTTTCGCAAACTTAGCTGCAACTGGAAGATTCAGTGGGTTTCTACCGTTCAGGTAATGACCGACAGCTCCCTGAGAAATGTCCAGTTCGTCGGCCATATCAGCTTGGGTGATGCCCAATTCTTTTTTCTTCGAGTCATACAAGGCCTTAAGGCGCGCTGCGTCTTGAAGCTGTTCTGTAGTCAATCTGCTTTTCTTTTCCATAGCCTGATTTAATACCAAAAGTTTGATTATGTCTCCTACCTATAGTACCCTTCATTTTAATACTTTTAGTAGTATTTAATCGTAGAGGACGTATGAACCAGATTACTCTTAAGGAATACGTGAAAGAGCACGGCCAGGTAAGAGCTGGCGCAGCGCTCGGAGTAACGCAAATTGCCATAAGCAAAGCATTAAGAGCCGGTCGGGAAATCTTTGTTGTGATTTCTGAGGAAGGGACTGTTTCAGCTTTTGAAAACAAAGCATTCCCATCTAAGCGGCGAAGCGATGAAACCAGAGCCTGAGTTACTCAGAATCTTACCTTCCGATTTTAGCCAAGCGGATGCCGAGTGGATTAAGCAGCAGTTACTTAGCCTGACACCAACTGCACGACAAAAAGCTATCCAGCGTTATGCAGCTGTGTATCAGGAGACGTTCGAAGCTGAACCCGTTTCCTACCGCAAGGAGAACCGGGCAAGGCATGAAGCAAACACAAGGCTTCGCCTGTTTGTGAGAAATCAGGGCAGAGCTTTACAGGGGTATACCGCCGAACCTCCCCTGGCTGGAACGCAATCGCGATCCTGATTGTTTCGGGTTTAAAGGTACCCGAACAGAAGCAGGCTTAAAGGTGCCTGTTCAGGTTGGCAACCAACTGACCCAACTCCTCATATGTACTAGGTAAGTAGTACGTTTTTATGGGGAAGAGGGAAAGGGGGGTAAGGGGGGATTGGGTGTAGGGGCAGGAATAGGGCCTTTTCCAACAGGAGAGATCCATTGGTTAAGTAGATCACTGTCTTAAGGGCGCAATTTAAAAAAACGCCTGTATCAGCAAGGTAGTACAAAGCGCTCAGGCGCTGAGAAACGAAAAGGGTTCTTCCTGGAAGAGTGATTTTTTCAGAGGAGCTGAATCAGAAGGGAGGCTGGCAGCCTTTGGGGAGGCCACCAGCCATGTGAGGGGGAATCCATGAAAACCACATCACAAAATTATTATCTCATCAGCACGGGGGCAGCACAATGGAGCTGACGATCACGCCGAATTTTGCACAGGAACGAGCGCTAAACATGTTGCGCCGTGACTGGAAGGCAAACGACACCTTCATGGTGTACTCGCCAACCGGTAGCGGTAAAACAGGTTTGGCCGCCTTCATCGTCGCCGGGTTTGTCAGCCGTGGTATGCGCGTCCTGTTCTGTGCACCGTACACCATCCTGATCGGTCAGACGGCTAATCGGTTCGTGGAGTACGGGTTACCGGGGGATGAAATCGGTTATATCTGGGCAGATCACCCGAACTACGATCCGGACCGGAAAATTCAGATTGCCAGCGCCGACACGCTTATTCGTCGTGTTTTTCCTGAAAATATCGATCTGCTTATCATCGACGAAGCACACTTGCGTAAAAAACGCATCCTGAAGGATATCGAACGTCTGCGCGGCAAAGGCGTAAAGGTGATTGGCCTGTCGGGTACTCCGTTTTCCCCGTTCCTGGGCAAATACTATGACCGACTGATTAAGCCAACCACCATCGGCGAGCTGATCCAGCGCGGCGACCTGAGCAAATACGAATTTTACGCGCCCACTAAGCCGGATCTGAAAGGTGTTAAAACCAAAGCATCGCTTGAGTATGGCAGCGATTACAACGAAACGCAGCTGGCTGAAATCATGTGCGGCTCTACGCTGGTGGGCGACATCGTACAGAACTGGCTGGAGAATGGCCGGGATCTGCCTACCATCGCTTTCTGCGTCAACGTAGCCCACGCCAATTACCTGACAATCCAGTTTAACCTGGCGGGTGTTAATGCTGAGGTCATGACCGCCGACACTCCAGTGGATGAGCGCCAGACCATCATTCACCGCTTTGAAACCGGTGCAACGAAAATCATCGTTAGTGTGGGCGTTCTGGTGGCCGGCTTCGATAGTGACGTTCGTTGCATCATCTACGCCAGGCCAACAAAAAGCGAAATTCGCTGGCTGCAGGCGCTCGGCCGTGGACTGCGCACAGCACCGGGTAAAGAGTCCTGCCTCATCTTCGATCACAGCGGCACCGTACACCGTTTGGGTTATCCGGATTCAATCGAGTACGACGATCTTCCCGGTAAGTCTGACGGCATGGAGGAAAGCGCGCGCCGCGCAGCTGAGGAACGGGCCGAAAAACTGCCACACGAATGCTCTCAATGCCATTACATGAAGCCAGCTGGCGTCTATGTATGCCCGAAATGTGGGCATAAGCCGCTGGGCGGTGAGGACGTCGATACCGACACCGGCCGCAAACTCAAAAAGCTGGGTAAAAACCAGCTTCAGCCCACGAAGGCAGAGAAACAGGCCTGGTGGAGTCAGATCAAATTCTATCAACGTCAGCGCGTATCGCAGGGGAAAAAGCCCGTCAGCGATGGCTGGTGTGCAAATACCTTTCGCGAACGGTTTGACGAGTGGCCTAACGGGTTGAGCGATTTCCCGATGGAGATCACGCCGACCGTCTCAAATTTCATCCGGCACAAATTGATTGCGTATGCGAAAGGGCAGGAGAAGGCCAAGCGTCTGCAGGAGGCATCAGGCACGGCAGCCCCATCCCCAGTACAGCAAGCACAGAAAGCAATTAGCGATATCAGACAGCAGTTAGGAAAACGAGCATGAAGACGGCAGAAGCAGCAAAAGGTCAATGGGCAATGATTTTCGAACATTACGGACTGCCGCCGATCACCGGTAAACACCATTTCAGAGGCAAATGTCCGCTATGTGATTCGATTGGTAAATTCCGCATCGATGACCGCGACGGCGCGGGAACCTGGATTTGCACCTGCGGCTACGGTACGGGATTGGACTTGGTTACCAAAACCCAGGGCAAACCGTTTAACGAAGTTTGCCGCGAAATTGATGAGCTGATCGGAAATACGTTCAGGCGTGACAAAGTGCCTGAAGCCAGTGACGCTTCTAAACTGCGGAAAAAGGTACTCAACAATTTTGCAAAAATGGCTCCTTTGCGCGGTACCTCCGGCGCCGATTACCTAAATTCTCGCGGTATTTTTAAGCTTCCAGCCGAGGCGGTACGGTTAAACCCAAAGCAACGGCATAACGGCCGTGTCTATCAGTCGATCTATTCACTGGCAACAGACGATAAAGGGGAGCTGTGTTACCTCCACCAGACGTTACTCGATGGCGCAAAAAAGGCTGATATCGGGGCCAGCGCAAAGCGACAGAAATCACTACAGGAAGATAACTATCTCGATCATGCCCGGTCAGTTGCGATCCGTATGTTCCCGGTCGCCAGCACCCTGGGCATTGCTGAAGGCATCGAAACGGCCCTATCTGCGCACCAGATTTATAACGTGAATACCTGGGCGACTATGACGGCAAATTTCATGAAGAAATTCCGCGTTCCTGCTGGTGTTAAGCACCTGATTATTTTTGCCGACCGCGACGAGAACAGCGCTACCGGGCTGGCGGCTGCGTATGAATGCGCTCATGCCAATCTGCTGGCAAAGAATGACCTGCAGCGTGTGAGCGTGTACTGGCCGGATCACGATGATTTCAACAATATGCTCATGAACGGTGATCAGGTTCGTGAGCTGGTTTTCCACAAAAAAAAGGCGGCTGCGTAATGCGTACTGATAACAAAGAACATAAAGCACTGTTCACCATCCCGACGGCAGCGCACAGCTCCGCCCTCGCAAACATCAAGCCTCTGCCCGAGCAACGGAGAATCACCGGGCATAAGCAGACGGATGCTTATCTTTGGGTGCTGGAGGTTATCCGCCTGAACGAACCCGCGCATCTGGACGCAGCTGAAGCCGCGCTGGAGAAAATTAAAATCTCCCCAAAAGAGGCCGAGGAACGCTATTCGCGTTATCTGCTGGCGAATGGTGGCGATCCTTTCCAGGTTGCTTTCGGTACCATCGGTATGGATAACCCGGCTCGGGCTATCAAGAACGCCCGGGAGAACATCAAAAAAGCAGCATCAGTCAGGGCCACGTTCGGCAGCTATGAGGCAGCACTCGAAGATGTGGAAGCTGAGCGAGTAATCATGTCTTCCTCGAAATTTATCGACGATCACCTTTGGGGATGGACTCCGGCCGAGAAGAAAGCTGGCAGCATTAACGGCAGCCGTATGAACGAAATTGACGATCAGCGCCGGGAATTTGTCGATGGTTATCGTGATGTTTTGCCAGAGCCACACACGCTTTCGGATGTAGTCCGTGAACTGATTTATTGGGACTGGCTCTACAGCGTTCGCCACACTGCAACTAAAGAACAGGGCTATGAGTTTGGTTACTCCGAGCATCACGAATCAGTATATGACCGCGAGCGTTACCTTGAAAAATTGCTTGCTACCATCAAACCCGTGACGCGAGCTGAAGCTATCGAGGTATGTCGTTGGTTCCTTGAAAGTGAAAAGGCCCAGTACATGGAAAACCACGGCGCGGCGGTGATTCTTAACCTGGTAGGGGAGTGTGAAGAATGAAACTGGAGGCATCACTCAAACATTTTAGCCCTCAGGGAATGCACATCAGCGACGACGTGAAAGGAACCTCTCCGGATCGTATCACCGGCACCGATGTTATGGCGGCCATTGGTACCACCAGCAGCCGAGCGCGGTTTGGTCTGGCTGCCTTCTTTGGAAAGACAGGGATCAGCAAAAGCGATGAGCAGCTGGCTGTACAGGCTCTGGCGCGTCATGCAATGGAATCAGCGCCCAGGAATGTACGTAAAGCAGCAGCAGGTGAGTTTGGCTGGTGCATGATGGTGCTCGCACAATTCGCCTTTGCCGAATACTCCCGTTCTGCGGAAACCAGCGTGACGTGTCACAGCTGCAGCGGCAGCGGATTAACCTCTCAGTATGAGGATGTGATCAAACATCCTGGAGTCTTCAACTCTGACGGAATGGAAATCGTACCGCCGAAAATCAAGCACGAACTGGTCAAGCGCAAATGCGCGGCATGTAACGGTAAAGGTGAGCTGCTGGCCCGATGCCGTTGCGGTGGCAAAGGTGAGGTGCTCGACCGCAAAGCCACAAGCGAGCGCGGCGCGCCGGTGTTTAAAACCTGCGAGCGCTGTAGCGGAAATGGATTTTCTGGGGTACCGTCTACTGCAGCCTATAAAGCGATACTGAAGCGAGTCCCGGATCTGCACGTCAGAACGTGGACCCGTAACTGGAAACCGTTCCTGGAGGTGCTTGTCGACGTCTGTCACCGGGAAGAACAAAAAGCAGACTCTGCGTTTCAGGGCGCAACGAGCTTACGTGACGATGTGAACAAAATTTAGCATATTAGCGACTTTAAGCTTGATTTTGTCCGAACTTGTCGTGTATGCTTCAAATCGTAGGTTATTGCGCCTACACGAAAACAAACCCGCCTCCGAGCGGGTTTTTTTATGGTCGTAACAGGGAAGAGCATTGGGCTTATGGGCGTTCTGCGTCGAGGGCCACCCTTCGGGGGAAAGAGTGACGATAACCCGTCACAGTAGGCTCAGTGCTCTCCCCGTTACGGTTAATTGCAGTCCTCAGAGACAAGCCGAAGATAAGCATCGGCAACCGTAACCAATTACTCCCGAACCAGGTCAACACGAATGAATACATTCATCATTTGTGCATCCGGCCCGTCTCTCAATAAATCAGATTGCGAACTGATCTCCGGATCGGGGCTGCCGGTTATTGCTGTTAACTCCACCTGGCAAGCCGTGCCTGATTGTGAATACATTTACGCGGGTGATCTGCGCTGGTGGGATGCAAACATCGATGTTCTGCCGTCCTCAGCCTCTCGCTGGACCTGTAATTACCGGGCTCATAAACGCTATGGGCTAAATCTGTTTGATACAGATACCCGGTGGGCCTTCAACTCCGGGCAGCGCTCGATTCTGTTTGCTGCCAGCCTGGGGGCGAAAAATATCATCCTGTTAGGGTTTGACTGCTCCATTAATGACGGCAGTCACTGGCATGGTGATCACGTCGGGCTTGATAACCCAACAGCAGAGAGTGTTACGAGATGGCGCGGGGAGTTTGCCACTACCGCCAGAGCGCTGGCCGGTAAGGTGAATATCATCAACAGTAGCCGCCAGACAGCGCTTAAGTGCTTCCGGCGTCTCGGCCTCAATGAGGCTTTACGCGAGGTTGCACTTTGAACGTTCCTCTTTTTATCGATGGCATGCTGGGCATGGGTGACAACATCTACCAGCGCGCTTTCGTTAAGCAGTTGCCCGCCGGTACTTATATCCGGACCGCCTGGCCCGAACTGTATGAAGATTTGCCCGTTCTGCCCGTTCGCAGTTTTACGACGCTCCGCACGCAGCGCAAAAACGAGTACCGGACGCAGGCTGCTTTTCACCTGCCGCCAGATATGCGCCAGACAAAACGGATTTTCTACGGTCCGGATCATCTACGGCGCGGTTCAATATTTGACGCGATGCGCCAGCAGTTTGGCACCGAGCCGTCAGAACTCGACTTGCCCTCTTACGGACCCGCTGAATTTACGTCTGAAAAGCCGATCGCGGTAATTCGTCCGGCAACTGTTCGCAGCGAATGGCGCAGCGACTCCCGTAATCCTGATCCGGATTACCTGCTGCAGGCATCCCGGCTACTGAGAAAGCATTTCTGCGTAATCAGCGTGGCTGACCTGCAGGAGGGGGAGGAGTGGGCCGTCGGTGAACTTCCCGAAGCAGATCTGCGCATGCACTCCGGCCAGCTCAACTTCGCATCGCTGATGCGCCTGATTGAGCACGCCGCCGTGGTGGTTACGCCGGTGGGCTGGGCGCTTCCTGCTGCTATTGCCTATAAAACGCCGGTGTACGTTGTCGCTGGTGGGCGAGGTGGTCACAACGCCCCGGAAATCTTAACCGATCCGGCGATGGACCTCTCCCGGGTTGGCTGGGCAATTCCCGACAATTACTGCCGCTGTGAAGCATGGGATCACCACTGCGACAAGCGGATTTCAAATTTCTCCGATAAATTCGAGGCCTGGCTCCATGAAGTCGTTTTATCAGGAACTGGAAAGCGGGCTGGTATTTTTACCGGAGCTGGGGATCGGACGTTATCCCGTTCCGGCATCACGCCCGTATGACGAGCAGTATTTCGCGAAGTATCAGCAGCTGGCCGACACCGAAACGGGCAGAGCTTTAACGCAATCCCGTATTGAGCTGGTGGAGCGCCATTTTCACGGCCCTGTTCTCGACGTTGGTATCGGTGCCGGTCAATTCGTCTCAACCCGACCGGGAACGCTTGGGTATGACGTTAATCCGGCTGGTATTGCCTGGCTGAACGAGCGGGGCGCATTCGCAGATCTCTACGCCAATAAGTGGCGAGCACTGACGATGTGGGATGTACTTGAACACATCGACGAGCCGGAGCTGGCGGTACAGCAGGCCAGTGAATACGTGTTCGTGTCGATCCCGATTTTCACTGATGCCGGAGACATTCTCCGCTCCCATCATTTCAGAAAGAACGAGCACATCTGGTATTTCACTGATGAAGGTATCAGGCGCTGGTTTGCAGAGCAGGGCTTCGAATGCGTGGAACACAACAATATCGAGTGTGAGCTCGGGCGCAAAGATGTTGGTACTTACGCTTTCAGGCGTACTTGAGTTAACCCTCATTTTGCCCGCTTCGGCGGGCTTCTTTTTCAGGCTACGGGAATCATCCTCGACGTGCTTTGTGTTAAATCCAGCCCGATAGCCTGAACCCTACACACGGAAATCATATGTCTGATCCATTAACTGTAGCTGGTGGGTTTGCTGCCGGGACTGTGGGGGTGACGCTTGCTACCCTTTTCCCCGAAGCCACTCCCGGCGTAATGCTTTTCTCTCTCGGAGGTGCTGCGCTCTATGTGTTGACGTCTGAGCCGCACCAGATATGGAAACAGGCGATATTCGCGATTATTTCGTTTCTTGGTGGCGTCTCGTTCGCGGTGCCTATGGCGACAATTATGGCAGGCGTTATTAACTCAGCACTTAGTTTGCTGACGCCACCAGTGACCATCGAAGTTTCACCAAATATCGGCGCGCTGGTGGCCGCGTCCATTTCGGTCGCTATCCTTCTTCGCATTTTGTCCAAATCCAAAAACGGGAGCCTTCCCGGACTGGATGGGGGTGATGAATGATATGGGATTCGCTGATTCCTCACGCAAACGCGGTGGTTTGCCTGCTGATAATGTTCCGTCTGATGTTCTTCAATAAGACGGGAAAATCGTACCGGCGTGGCGTCTCATTGTTTGCGTATCTGATAATTCTGTCCGCCGGGTATACCGCATTCCGGATCATCCACGGCGATTACATGCAGGTTGACCCTGGTGAATTCATGCTGAATGCGACGGTTTGCGTTGCGGTATGGCTGGCCGGTGGGAATCTGGCAAAATTTGTGAGGGCATCGTAATGCAAACCAGTGATAAAGGGATTTCCCTGATTAAAGAGTTTGAAGGATGCAAACTTGCCGCTTACCAGGACAGCGTAGGCGTCTGGACGATTGGTTATGGGTGGACCCAGCCTGTCGATGGAAAGCCAATTCGCGCCGGGATGCTCATTAAACAGGAGACTGCAGAGCGCCTTCTGAAAACAGGGCTGGTCAGCTACGAAAATGACGTCTCGCGCCTGGTCAAAGTCGGACTGACTCAGGGCCAGTTCGATGCGCTGGTGTCGTTCACGTATAACCTCGGCGCTCGCTCCCTGTCGACATCGACCCTCTTGCGCAAACTCAACGCCGGTGATTACGCTGGCGCTGCCGACGAGTTCCTGCGCTGGAATAAAGCCGGTGGCAAAGTTCTGAATGGGCTGACCCGTCGGCGTGAGGCGGAACGTGCTCTGTTCCTGTCGTGATTACCCTTGCTGATATTAAAGCCTCATGGCGTCTGATACTGCTGGTGGTCGTCATTGCGGTAGTCGCCGTACTGTGTGTCCTGTTGGCAAACAGCCGATCTGACGTTGCTACGCTAAAGAGTGATAATGACGTTCTGCGCAGTGACAACACCCTGCAGGGGACGGTTATCGCTGCTCAGGCTTTCAACTTCAACCGGTTTAACCAGGTGGCCGAAAACGCCAGCCGACTAAATTCACTGATTGATGCCAGCTCCGATAATACGGTTATCGAATACCGGGAGATCCTCCGCCGTGAAAAAACCTGTGATCTGCCTGTTCCTGCTGATGTCGCTGGTGGGCTGCTCAGCTACGCGAACAGTTTACGTGCCAGCGCAATGCACACCAATTCCGGGAACGCTGACGCAGCCGGTGATAGCGCCACTACCCCCAGCACGCTGACGTATTGCCAGGCTGTTCTCTGGATCAAGCCGCTGCTGGTCGCTATCGAAAAAGCGAATAACCAGCTGGCTGGGATACGTGAAATTGAGAAGGGCAGGCAATGACTATTGCCAGCATGACATTACAAAAGTCATTCACTGAGTGGCTTTGATAATGTTTTTTGAGTGAGGATTGTTCAGTATGGCTTCAATAAAAGAATCCACTGATGCCAATGGACAATCAAAATATTACGTCCACTGGAAGGATGAAAAATCCGGTCATGGACGCCGCCGCATTTTTAAGAATATTGATGATGCCGCACATCTTTTCTGGCAAAAACAGAATATCGAACTGGATTGTCGAACCGCCAGCTGGACCGGAATAGACCATTCCTGGACTTTCCGAAAGTTAATTCTGTTTTATCTGGGGTATCAGGCCGGCAAGCTGGAAAAAAATATCATACGGCTGTCGTCATATACGAAATGCCGTCACGATCTTCTCGCTGTAGACGGGCCGATACTGGGAAAAAACATTCTCCATATCAGCCATCGCGATATCGTTGATTCGGTTCGCACCGGCTGCCATCGCTGGATTCGTTCGGCTTTCTTCCTGCTGGTGGAAAAGCGGCTCATCACTTTTAACCCTGTTGACCGTCCCGCGCGCCGGAAGCGTCGACCCATCACCATACCGCCATCATCATCGGTCAGGGAGCTACTGAATAACGCGCCAGTTCGTGAGCGTATCGCGTGCTGGCTCGGGATTTGTGGCCTGCGAATCGGTGAGGCTCTGGCAGTTACGTATAACGACGTGTCAGCCGACTGGATCGACATCCGTGGGCATGTTGTTGACGGCGTTATACATGAAGGGCTGAAAAGAGGAGTGGAGCGCCGGGTACGGATGCCGCGTGAGCTTTTCGCGTTGCTGGATAAAAGTAAACTCGGTACCTCTGAGCCTCTTATCTGCAACCAGTTTACCGGCGCATGCCTCGCTACCAGCTACGGCACTCAGGGCGTTCTCGTCAGAACCCTGAACGACTATGGCATTAAGCGATTCCATCATCTTCGCCACTTTGCTGTATCTCGCCTGGCAAACAAAGGCGTCGATATTCTGAAGGTTTCCCGGCTTATTGGGCATTCGAACATCAAAACCACAATGGACGTTTACGGTCACCTGTTCGGTGAAGTGGTGGAGATGGATTTGGACTGAGTTATCCACATAGTGGAAATATTAGGGCGATCCACTATCTCCTCATTCTGCGCGGCCTCCGGGCATCAAATCGCAGTTTTCCCGAAAAAAAGGATATGCCGCATTTTTACCCCCTCTGATATGCCGCACTTGGCACCAGAGAGGACGCGGCCTGCACGCCAGAATTTACCGCGTGATACGCCGCACCCGGATCGGAGAAATTGGATTTTGAACAAAAAATAATCACATTGACTTAGGCGGAAGTATGGCTCCTAAAAAAAGCTTCAGAAAAGCCTACGTCGGTATCGTTATGGACATGGCATTAGCCCGTAGCAAAATCAGCAATCGGATGGTTGCTCAGCGCTTAGGTGTGGACGAGACGACGATCCGTCGCTGGCGTAAAGAGAATATCGAGTTTGAGCGCGCTTTCACTGAGGCTCGCGAAGCTCTCAGAGAGAAAATAAACCGCGTCGCCGGTAAGAGCCTGGACGTTCGTAAACGGAAGGTTGTCACCACATCGCCGGATGGTGTGAAAACCACGATTGAAGATGTGCTGCCCACGCACAACGATATTGCTGTTTTCTCAAAGGTGCTCGGTCTTGGTACCAGCGTCTATAGCGAGGAAGAACGTCAGCGTGATGTGCTTCGCGAGGTGATGAAACATAAGGTAGCCGGGAAATACTCCGCGCTGGAGGCGGCGCAGCTGCTTGAGGCTGAGGGAGTGAAAGTTCCGGCAACCCTGCTTATGGAGCTGGGAGCACCGAAAATTTTCGAACCGTTCAACAATATGGACGAGGCAGCCAAAGCCGACGCGGCGAACCTGACCCCGCAGGAAGCAGCCGATATCTACAAAAAATACCTGGGCTGAAAATTGCAAAAACAGGCGTTTCGAACCGTAAAAACGCTATGCACTTTTCGACCCGTTTTATGCACGTTTTATTCATCCCGATTTGACCACTTTTCTGTTCAAAACAGAGGCTTCACGCCGTTTGCGTGATGGGTGCTGTTGCGCCAGTGCGGGTAACGACCATTATGTTAAATCGGGGCGTTTTTGAGGAATTTTTCTGTGCCGATCCCGTTCCCCTTTGACTTCCGTAAACCGGACTATACAGCCGTGTTTGAGTGGAGAATGGAGAGGCTGGAGCGGATCAGGAAAGCGCCTGAAATGCTTCCGGCACTCCGTGAGTTTTACCGCACTAACCCGGCCCAGTTCATCATCGACTGGGGCATGACGACGGACCCGCGTAACCTCGATTATGGCCTGCCTGCCACCATCCCGTTTTTGCTGTTCCCCCGCCAGGAGGAATGGATTCACTGGATCATGGACAGGCGCGCCAGTCTTGAGCATGGACTGACAGAAAAAAGCCGCGAAATGGGGCTGAGCTGGACCTCTATCGGCCTGGCCTGTTCACTTTGCCTGTTCAACAAAGAAATGGTGATCGGGTTCGGTTCCCGTAAAGAGGAATATGTCGACAGTACCGGCGACCCGAAAGCACTTTTCTGGAAAGCGCGTAAGTTTGTCGAGCTGCTGCCGGTAGAGTTTCGCGGTTCATGGAATGACAAAAAACACGCACCTTACATGCGCGTGGAGTTTCCGGAAACGGGCGCGGTCATTAAGGGAGAGGCTGGCGATAACATTGGCCGTGGTGACCGTACAACGCTTTATTTCGTGGATGAGTCTGCATTCCTCAAACGGCCATATCTCATCGATGCTGCGCTATCACAGACCACCCGCTGCCGTATAGACCTCTCTTCGGTCAACGGCATGAATAACCCGTTTGCTAAAAAGCGCCACAGCGGAAATATCCCGGTGTTTACGTTCCACTGGAGCAGCGACCCGCGAAAAGATAAAGAATGGTACCGCAACGAATGTCTGAAAATTGATGACCCGGTTATCGTTGCTCAGGAGCTGGACCTGAACTACAGCGCATCAACAGAGGGGATTCTCATTCCTTCTGAATGGGTGCGGGCTGCCGTCGACGCGCATATCAAACTGGGTATTCAGCCCAGCGGCCAGCGCCTCGGCGCAATGGATATCGCAGACGAGGGGAAAGACAAAAACGGCTTTTCTTGCCGCTATGGCTTCCTTCTGCAGAACGTTCACGAATGGTCTGGCAGTGGCAGCGACATCTACGCTTCTGTCGTTAAATCGTTTGGGTACTGTGACGATTACGGTCTGGATGAATTCCGTTTCGACGAGGACGGTCTGGGCGCGGGTGCACGTGGCGATGCTCGCGTGATAAACGAGCTCAGGCAGGCTGAAGGCCGGGGAACAATCACAGCTACGCCTTTCCGTGGTAGCGGTAGCGTATTCGATCCGGAAGATGAAGCTGTTCCTGGTGATAACGGTAAAGCGGCGCGCCTGAACAAAGATTTCTTCGCTAACGCGAAAGCACAGAGCTGGTGGCATCTTCGGAAGCTGTTTCGGAACACCTTCCGCGCGCTGAACGGGATGGACTACAACCCCGACGAAATCATTTCGATAAGCAGCGAGATAAAAAATATTGACCGCCTGCTGATGGAGCTTTCACAGCCTACGTGGTCGAAAAATGCCGTCGGTAAAATCCTCGTGGATAAACAGCCGGAAGGCACAAAATCGCCGAACCTCGCAGACGCCGTGATGATTAACTACGCGCCGATGGATTCCTCTCTTGATATCTGGACTAAGCTCGGAGCATAAAAGCTATGGCGAAAAAAACAGGAAGAGTCGCCACAGCCGACTCTTACGATAACTTTGTCGCGCGAGTTGGCATGCAGCAGCCAAATCAGCATGCAGCGTCAACTTATCGAGCCAATTACACCAGCCGCAATCGTCTGCTGTTGGAATGGGCGTATCGTTCTTCATGGATCATCGGCGCAGCTGTTGATGCAAAGCCCGACGATATGACAAAAAAAGGGGCCAGAATAACCAGCGAAATTGACCCAAAGCGGCGGGGGATTCTGGAGGCCCGATTTGAAGAGCTAAAACTCTGGGAGCGGCTGAACCTGATACTGAAATGGTCCAGGCTGTATGGTGGTGCCGTTGGGCTAATCCTCATTGAGGGTCAGGCACCTCTGACGCCTCTGGTGCTGGATAAAGTGGGAAAAGGCAGCTTTAAAGGCCTCGCTGTTCTCGATCGTTGGATGATTAACCCTAATCTCGGGCGACGCATCAAGACACTCGGGCCTGAGCTTGGTAAACCCGAAACTTACGAAATCGTTACTTCTGCACAGGGTATTCCCCCCTGGACGGTGAATTACAGTCGGCTGATTCGTATGGATGGGATAACCCTACCGTACCAGCAAGCTCTCACAGAAAACGAGTGGGGAATGTCCGTTGTAGAGCGTATCTTCGACCGCCTGACATCGTATGACAGTACGAGTGTAGGTGCGGCACAGCTCGCTTACAAAGCGCATTTGCGCACGGCAAAAATAAAGGAACTGCGCAAAATTATTGCGATGGGTGGAAAACCATACGAAGCGCTGCTCAAACAAATGGACATGGTGCGCCAGTTCCAGACCAATGAGGGGATGTCTCTCTTTGATGCTGAAGATACCTTCGAAACGCACTCCTACTCGTTCGCCGGGTTATCTGATCTGCTGAGCGAGTTCAAGGAGGATATTGCTGGAGCCGTCGGCATTCCGCTGGTTCGCCTTTTTCGCCAGTCTCCGAAAGGGTTTTCAACGGGCGATTCGGATCTGGCGAACTACTACGATGACGTCGGTGCCGCGCAGGAAAATACGCTACGTGGCCCAGTTCGTCTGCTCTATGACGTGCTTCACCGCTCGGAGTTTGGGGAGCCGCTGCCGGACGATTTTACGTTCGAGTTTAACCCCCTCTGGCAAATGTCAGACGTTGACCGTTCAACGGTGGCAACCAACACCACTACCGCACTGGCGACCGCTGTGCGTGAGCTGGGGATGCCTCCCGCCGCCGCATTAACCGATCTTAGGGAAACGGCGCGTGTAACGGGCATCGGTGCATCCATTACCGACGAGGATATTGACCATGCGAAGGCCCAGTGGTCGGAGGATGAATCTGAAACCAGCCCTCCGCCGTCGTTCGGAGATCCAGTATCGAAAAAGCCTGTTGGCGATAGCAAACCAGATAGGGCAGATCGTCGATGGTACCTACGATGGTTCACTGGCTAGCGCTGACAGCATTTCGAAAACGCTGGTTGACTATTCCGAGGTAATCAGCGACTGGGCAGAGCAGGTCGGGCGAAGGATGTTTGCCCAGGTTGAGCAGGAGGAATGGAACCTGTGGAAATCGGTATCAGAGGAAATCGGCGCTGGCCTGCGCGATGTGGTGGGTAATACTCCCGTCGGGCAGGTGGCGCAGGATATCGTATACCGCCAGATCCAGCTGATGAAGTCCCTGCCGCTGGAAGCCGCCGATCGCGTGATGGACATACAACAGCGCGCAATGCAGGCTGTTATTACTGGTGAACGTCCGGATGAGCTCTACGAGATGATCATGGCCTCCGGTAACGTGACCGCCAGCAGGGCGCAGCTGATTGCCCGTACAGAGATTGGACGAGCTACCGGCGCGCTGACGCAAGCCAGAGCCCTTTCGGTTGGCTCAGAGGGCTACTGGTGGCGTATCGAGGGGGCCGGAACGCGCGATTCTCACCGCAAGATGAAAGATAAATTTGTGCGCTGGGATAACCCGCCGACGTTGGACGGTATGACCGGACACGCCGGATGTTTGCCGAACTGCAAATGCTGGCCTGAAGTACAGATTCCAGCACCGAGAAAGTGAAAAATACGGCTTTGAGCATTCATTTCATGCGAACTGCAATACCCGCGAAATGTTATGAAAATGTTGTATTCGAAAAGGCCGATTTTCAGCCCAGTTAATCGCTACTTTTACGGCTTTAAGGGGACATTTTAATCGAGTCCATTTCCGTCGGTGCGGGTAAGAACCCTTATGTTAAATAGACCGTTATTTCGAGCATTTTTCCCAATCTCACAAGGTCGCCACTGGGCGGCCTTTTTGTTGCCCGTAATCAAGCAGGTAACCAATGAAATATTTCTTTAAAACCCGTCTTGGGAACACCCGTTTTCAATTGGCCGATGGTTCGATTCTTTTCAAAGACGTACCTATCGGTCGAACCGGAGAACAGGTTTATGGCGCGCAAGAACTGCCTGAATTAACCCCTGACAGCGACGGGCTGATTATTGTCCGCCGAACGCCTGAAGAGGTATTTAGTGAACGCACTATCGCGTCGTTCGAGGGGATGAACGTCACTATAGGCCACCCGAAAGACTTCGGCGGCAACATCATTTTTGTCACGCCGGAAAACTGGCGCAGGCTGGCAAACGGTCACATTCAGAATGTCAGACGCGGAGAGGGGGCAAACTCTGATCTGCTGCTGGCTGATGTCATCGTCAAGACGCCGGAAGCTATTCAGGCGGTTGAAGACGGAGACGATGAGGTTAGTTGTGGCTATGACGCCGACTACCGTCAAATCTCGCCGGGTGTCGCAGAGCAATATGCGATCACCGGTAATCACCTGGCCTTAGTCCCTAACGGGCGGGCTGGTTCACGTTGTGCACTGGGAGACGCTATGCCGAGCACTACTAAAAACTGGTTTACCCGGCTTTTAAAGGCCCGTAAAACCAACGACGCCGCCGAAATGGCGAACTTGATCGATAACCCACCAGAAAATATGACTGGTGATAACGACGATGTGACGTCATCCATGACCCCTGGGGGGGTGGTTATCAACCTCTCACCTCAAAACCCGATGCCTGCGCCAACGCTGCCTGTCACGACTGATGCGCAAGAAGATATCCCTGCGTGGGGTAAAGCGCTCATTGAGGCCGTGGCAAAACTCACCCCATCCAATCCAGCGACGGTTGATGAAGATGAAGACGAAAAAGGTGAGGAGGAGGGGGCGGTTACTGGCGATGCTGCTTATCGCGCTGATCTGATTCAGCCAGGCATCCAACTCCCGGCGAAGGCGAAACCAACTGCGTTTAAACGTCAGGTTCTGGCTTCTGCCGATCAGATGCTGGTTCGTTCCATCGTGGGCGATGCTGATGTTAAAAAGTTGAAAAAAGCCACTGTTGATATGGCATTCAATGCCGTTTCTGAGCTGGCTAAAAACCGCAATACCGCCGCGCAGACTGTAGACAGTTTCCGCACGATGACCACCAACACCACAAAATCTATCGCGGAAATCAATAAAGCCGCGAAAGAACTCTGGGCTAAACGAGGCTAAAACATGGCTAACACCATTCTTTACCGGATGTCTGCGGGCATTGCCGGGGGTATTTCACGCCCACAGGATTTAACCGTAGAGCCGCATATTCTTGATGCGACTAAACCATTTCCGGCGTATGGGCTGGGCGGGAAGATTGTCGGGGGTAAGTTTGTTCCCATCGAGGCAGCTGACCCGGTGACAGTATTGGCGGGGATTTTTGTTCGCCCTTATCCGACGGCTTCGCAGCCCGACAAGATTCGCCAGGTTGGCACCGGCTACAACTTTGCCGGCGACAACCTGAAACGCGGTTATGTCACGGTCAATATCGGCGGTGACGCCTCTGCTGTTGCTCTCTATGCCCCGGTATTTATGCGCGTCGGCACTCCGACCGCAGCAAGCCCGCTGGGCGCTTTCCTCGCTGCTGCGGACGATACAAACACTGTTCAGATCACCAACGCCTATTTCAATGGTCCCGGCGACGCCGACGGCAACATTGAACTGGCATATAACATTTAAGGGAGCATGACAAATGCCAATGACCTTTGATCAGGCAACAGTCGACAGCACTGGTGCTTTTCTGGTTCACGAGCTGGAGCGACTCGACCAGACGCTGAACCTGCCGCTGACCTCCCAGACGTGGAGCCGCGATATCGAACTACGTGAAGATGTTTCTATCGCGGACGAGATGAGCTCTTTCACCAACACCACGTTTGCTGCCGCTGGCTCTCCGAACGCAAACGGTAAGAACTGGATCAACCAGTTAGCTACTGCCATCTCCGGGCTGAATGTCGATATCACAAAAACAGGCTTTCCTCTGGAACTGTGGGGGATGGAGCTGGGCTGGACCGTGGTTGAACTCGCCGCCGCCGCTCAGGTTGGCCGTCCGATTGACACCCAGAAGTACGACGGCATGCAGCTCAAATGGAACATGGACACGGATGAGCAGGTGTATATCGGAGACGCTGCAAAAGGTGCAAAGGGGCTTTTGAACCTGTCTCAGGTAACCCCTACGAACGCGGCGAAAACTTGGGCGACTTCTACCCCTGACGAAATCCGCGCCAGCATTAACCAGGTACTGAGCAATGCGTGGACCCGTTCCGCATATTCAAAAGTCCCGGAAGACTTGCTGATCCCGCCAGACCAATATTCTTTCCTGGCAAGCACTATCGTTTCATCTGCAGGTAATCAGTCACTGCTGACCTATCTGGAAACCAACACAATTGCTTTCCACCAGAACGGCAAGCCGCTGAATATACGCCCTGTGAAATGGGCCATCGGCCGTGGCGTTGCAAACAAAGATCGTATGGTCGCATACACGAACGACAAAAAGTTTGTGCGCTTCCCTATGGTTCCCCTGCAGAGCGTGCCCATCCAGTATCGCGGTATCTACCAGCTCGTAACCTACTACGGAAAGCTGGGTGCTGTTGAACCGGTCTATCCGGAAACCCTTAACTACATGGACGGCATTTAAGCCAGTTGCCCCCGGAAACGGGGGCTTTCCTGAGGAACTGCTATGAAAAAAATCTATGTGCTGTCGGCGTTTAACTTTAACGATGGAGCCAGCATCAAGGCTTTTACCCCCGGGTTTCATGACGTTGAAAATGACGTTGCTGATCACTGGTTTGTGAAAGCACATTGTTCGCCCGATGGCGAAGCCCCTGCGCTGGCAGATGATCCACGTATTGCTGAGCTGGAAGCGCTGGTGGCAGAGCAGACAACCCGCATTGCTGAGCTTGAGGAGCAACTTGCAGAGGCTAAAGCCAATGGCAAAAAACAAAAGCCTGCCGACGCCTGAGAAATTCCGCACTGATTTCCCGCAATTCGCTGATGAAACCAAATTTCCCACCACGATGATACAGGCCCGCCTCGCTCTGGCAGATGTTTTAATGAGCGAGTCACGGTTTGGGGAGGATATTTTTCCCTATGTCGTTGAATTGTTCGTGGCGCATTACATGACACTTTATGCCGCTGACATGCGCTCTTCGTCCGTAGGGGGCGCTGGTGGTGCTAACAGTGGTGTTCAGACATCAAAGTCGGTGGATAAGGTTTCTGTCAGCTATGACGCCAGTGTGACGCTTAATCCTGATGCCGGGTTCTGGAATAACACTCGCTACGGTTCCGAATTCTGGGAATACCTCATGATATTCGGTGCAGGAGCGATACAACTGGGGACACCATAATGAAAAGCGGGTTAACGGTTCGCGCTGACAACGCCGTGGCTGTTCTGGAATCCCTTCGGCAGCTATCCGGAATGGATGTGCTGGTGGGAATACCTGAGGACAAGGCAGGGCGTGAGGATGGCTCTCCGATTAATAACGCGGAACTGGGCTACCTCCACTCGACGGGCGCAACGGTGGAAATCGACGGTACAACGGTCACGCTCCCCCCGCGTCCTTTTCTGGATATGGGGATCGAGGATTCAAAACCCCGAACCACTGCACACCTCAAGGCAGCGGCAACCGCCGCGCTGGAGGGGCAGACTGAAGCAGCAGTGCGTGAGCTGGAAAGCGCCGGACAGATTGCCCGTGACGCTGCAAGAGCCGTTATTGGTGCTGGTGACCGGCTGCACCCACTTTCTGAGAAAACCCTCGAACGCAGACGGGCCGAGGGCATTCCCGGCGAAAAGCCGCTATATGCCCACGGTTACCTGTTGCGCTCAATTAACTACGTCGTGAGGAAAAAATAATGCCTCTTCTCGATGTGAGCGATGTTCTTCTCGATCCCGACTTCATGGACACCAGTCTGGTGTGTCACCGGCAGGTTCAGACGGTGGATGAGGACAATTTCACGAAAAACACAGCTCAGGATATCCCATTCTCTGGCGTGGTGACGGTTGACCGTTCTCTGGAAGCCAGGCGAATGGCGGCAGGCCAGAACATCAGCGGCGCGATCCTCATCGTGACGCAGTTCAGATTAACCCAGGGCCAGCCCGGTACAGACAGCGCCTCGCGACTTGATGCCGATATCGTGAGCTATAACGGACGTGCTTACCGGGTGACATTTGTCGATCCGTACACCAGTTACGGCGCCGGATTCGTCCAGGCGCATTGTGAGCTGGTGGACTTTAACGGAGGGACACCAGTTGAGTAACGACAGCACCGCGCGCGGTTATCTGACGCCTGTCGGGGATAGCCCCCAGTATGACGAGGCGCTGGAGCGTGAAATCAGCCGGTGGATTCGTGGCGTTTCTGGCTTGCCGGCCGCGCTTGTTTTCCCCCGATGGACTGACCCGCAGCCGCAGATCCCCAACAACGGGGTGACGTGGTGCGCCTTCGGTATCACTACCGTTCCCCAGCCGTTAAGCCAGTCCGATGTTCAGGTTTCGGAAGAACAGTCCGAGCAATGGACATGGGAACAGGTAACGGTGATTTGCTGCTTCTATGGCCCTCTGGGGGCCAACACTGCATCAACTTTCCGCGCGGGGATATTTGTCGAGCAAAACAACGCCGAACTGAATCGCTCGGGGCTTTCGCTGGTGGAGGCCGGGACTATCTACAACCTGCCAGAGCTCATTAATAACCAGTGGGTGAGGCGCTACGACCTCACCATCACGTTGTCCCGCAAAAACATTCGTACCTACAACGTCCGGACGCTACAAGATGCGCCCGTCTCATTTTTCGGAGACTAAATTATGCCGCAGGGATTACCTGTATCTAACGTCGTTAATGTCGACGTGATCATTGGGCCGCGTGCGGCTACTGGTCGAAACTTTGGTTCACTGCTCATTCTCGGGAGCTCGACAGTTATCCCGGTTTCTGAGCGTATTCGCCTCTACTCATCCCCTGAAGATATCGGCTCTGATTTCGGCGTGGATAGCCCGGAATATGAAGCCGCGACCGTGTATTTCTCACAGTCACCGAAACCTCAGCAGGTGTATGTCGGTCGCTGGGCTAAAACGCTGGTATCGGCTGAAAGCGGTTCGACGGAAACGTTACTGCAGGCGGTGAACGCCGTTCTGAATTACACGAACTGGTACGGTCTGGCCGTTGCTGACGATGAAGATATCGACGATGCCGACTGGCTGAGCGTGGCCGCTGCGATCGAGGCCTCCAGTCTCAGCCGAATTCTGGCGATTACCACTGCAGAGCCTGAGACGGTAAACGCGACCTCCACTACCGACCTGGCTTATAAGGTGAAAGCGGCAAAATACCGTCGCACGTTTGTGCAGTATTCCACCCGCAGCAAATATGCGGCGCTTTCTGCGTTTGGCTGTGCGTTTACGGTGAATTTCAACGGCAGCAACACCACCATTACCCTGAAATTCAAGCAGGAGCCGGGGATCACCTATGAAACCCTGACCACCAATCAGGCGGCGGCGCTGGATGCCAAAAACTGCAACGTATTTGTGTACTACCAGAACGATACGGCCATCCTGCAGCAGGGCGTCATGTCCAGCGGTGATTTCTTCGACGAACGCCACGGGCTCGACTGGCTGCAGAACTACGTTCAGACCAACCTGTACAACCTGCTCTACACCAGCACAACCAAGGTTCCCCAGACCGATGCAGGTGTTACGCGCCTCCTTTCCAACGTTGAGCAGTCGATGGATCAGTCTGTCACGAACGGGCTGGTGGCTGCTGGCGTATGGAACGGCGGCCCGATTGGGCAGCTGGATTCCGGCGACACGCTGACAAAAGGCTATTACGTCTACGCGCAGCCGATTTCCGAGCAGGCGCAGGCAGACCGTGAAGCACGTAAGGCACCGGTTATTCAGGTGGCCTGTAAGCTGGCGGGTGCGGTTCATTTCGCTGATGTGCAGATCAACGTCGTTCGCTAAGGAGAACATGAATGGCTACTTATTCTTTTATGGACGTCACGGCGTCCCTCTCCGGCCCGACCGGTGAGATTGATCTGGGCTACGGTTCCGCCAGTTCAGAGGAGGGGATCACCGTTGCAATGGGCGGCCCCAAAAATACCATGACCATCGGCGCTGACGGCGAAGTGATGCACAGCCTGCACGCGGATAAAAGCGGCACGGTAACCGTCAACCTGCTGAAGACCTCGCCGACAAACAAAAAGCTGTCGCTGGCGTACAACGCGCAGAGTCAGTCCTCAGGTACCTGGGGAAACAACGTCATTGTGATCCGAAACAAGGTGAGCGGAGACATCATCACGGCGCGCAGCGTGGCGTTCCAGAAACAGCCGGATAACGCCAACGCTAAAGCCGGTAATACGATGCCCTGGGTGTTTGACTGCGGCAAAATCGACCAGGTTCTCGGAGAGTTTTAACAGATGGAATGCTCAATCAAAGGCCACGATTACCGCGTGGCAAAACTCAGCGTTTTTGACCAGCTGAAAGTGACCCGCAAACTGCTGCCGGTGCTGGCGGGCATGATGTCAGATTTCGGGAGTATTCGCTCCCAGCTGCCTGCTGATGGCAAAATCGACACCGTGAAATTCGAACAGCTGAAACCGGTGTTTGAAACCCTGCTCCCGCGCATCGCTGAGGAACTGTCTTCCCTGACCGAAGAAGACACCAACGCGATTATTCATCCGTGCCTGGCTGTGGTATCACGCAAGCACATGGACGGATGGACGCCGGTATTTAACAGCGGTCAGCTGATGTTCGATGATATCGACCTGCTGACCATGCTGCAGCTGGTGGCGCGGGTGGTCGCCGATTCACTGGGAAATTTTTTGCCCGTGAGCCCTACCAGCGCGACGCCGGGCCAGCCTCAGGGTTAACCCTCAACAGCCTGCCTGACGGGCTGTCTTATCTCCTTGACCCGGTTGACGCCGGGTTAATCCCTTATTACGCGCTGAAGGATGGATCAGTCGATCTGTGCGATATCGCGCTGATGAATGACCACCTGGCCGTTAAGGCAGACAACCAGCGCCGTATTGAGAAATGGAGAGAGGATAATGAACGCTGAGACTATTAAAGATTTTCTCGTCTCGCTCGGATTCGATATCGATGAAGCGGGCGCGTCAAAGTTCGATTCTGTTCTCGCCGGTACGACCGCAAACGCCATCAAAATGGGGCTGGCCGTCGAAGGTGCTGCGCTTACCGTGGTGGCCTTCACGGCTAAGATCGCCTCCGGTCTGGATAATCTCTACTGGGCGTCACAGCGCACCGGCGCGACGGTTCAGGGGATTCAGTCTATTGGCTATGCGGTTTCGCAGGTAGGCGGCAGTGTTGACGCGGCGCGAACCTCTCTGGAAAGCCTCTCCCGGTTTGTTCGTAACAATCCCGGCGCGGAAGGCTTCCTGAATCGCCTGGGCGTACAGACTCGTGACGCCAGCGGTAACATGCGTGATATGGCCGCTATCTTTACGGGTGTCGGCCAGAAGCTCAGCAGCATGCCGTATTACCGGGCTAACCAGTATGCGCAGATGCTGGGGATTGACGAAAATACCCTCATGGCGATGCGCCGGGGTGTGGGCGGTTTCTCCGGGCAGTACAGCGCAATGGCGAAAGCTATCGGCTTCAATGCTGACGAGGCGGCCAGAAGCTCAAACAAATTCATGACCTCCCTGCGCGAGTTCGGCGCGATGGCAGGCATGGCCCGTGACAAAATCGGTTCTAATCTTGCTGGTGGTCTGGCGGGTTCGCTGGACACGCTGCGCCGCCACATCCTGGATAACTTCCCGCGCATCGAGCAGACCCTGACGAAAGCCATAAAAGGCATTCTGGCGCTCGGGGACATCATCGGGCGGCTTTTCTTCAGGCTTATTGAGGGAACATCCAGCCTTATCACCTGGTGGCAATCGCTGGATAAGCAAACCCGGGAGCTGATCTCGCTGTTTGGCGCGCTGACGATTGCGCTGCGCATTCTGAACAGTACGTTCTGGATGTCGCCGATTGGCCTCATCACCGCACTGGCGGCGGGGATTGCTCTCCTGTGGGAAGACTATCAGACCTGGAAGGAAGGCGGGGACAGCCTGATTGACTGGGGCAAGTGGAAGCCGGAAGTCGACGCCGCGCTGAAAATGGTTCGTGACCTTAAAACGACCGTTAACGACCTGGCGAAAGCGCTGGCGAAACTGCTCAACATTGACCCCAAATCATGGTCCCTGAAGTGGGATTTCAGCAACTTTATCGACCAGATGGGCGAGTTCAGCAAAATGCTGAATATGATCGCCGACCTGCTTAACGCCATTAAAGATGGCCGCTGGGCTGATGCTGCCAGCATCGGCAAACAGATGCTTAATCAGGGCAGCGAAAATCCGTCAGCGATGCCGATGGTAACAGACAGCGCCAACGGTACCGCCGACTGGATTAAAGAGCACTGGGGATTCGATCCTCGCAGCGTGGGCCGAACGGTGCGCGGCTGGTTTGGTGATGATGAGCCTGAACAGCTCGGCCAGTCAGTTAAGCGGCCACAGCCAACCAAAGCAGGCTCTGAACTGCTGGGATGGATGCAGCCCATGCTAACCAACCTGGAGCAACTCTATCGGCTTCCGGAAGGTTTGCTGCGCAGTGTGGCCATAACGGAATCGGGCGGTAATCAGTTCGCTGTTTCAGGCGCCGGCGCTAAAGGTCTGTTTCAGTTTATGGACGGTACGGCGCGTGACATGGGGCTTCGCGGGAGCGATGTTTTCGACCCGGAGAAGGCCGCCCAGGCAGCCGCAAAGTATCTTTCACAACTGCTGCAGGCGAACGGCGGTGACCTGAGCAAGGCGCTGGCCTCTTATAACTGGGGGATCGGGAACGTGCAGAAGCACGGGATGGCTCTTATGCCTCAGGAAACCCGCAACTACATTCCGAAGGTATTAAGCAACATGCCCACGCCCGGGGCTCAGGTACAGCAACAGAACACCTATCACATCTACGGTGGTGGTGACCCGCGTTCTGTCGGTACCGAGGTCGAGCGTCGGCAGCAGTCGGCAAACGCCCAGGTTATGCGCGGTAATCAAACGAAGGTGGGCTAATGGATATTCTCTCTACGCTCTTTCAGCAGCAGAGCCGAAAAATAGGGATGATTGTCCCCAGCGTGGTTGTTTCTGAGAAGCATACCGACACGCTGGAGATAACCGAGCATCCTGTCGAGGTCGGGGCCGCTATCGCCGACCATGCCTACAAAAAACCGTCTGAAGTGGTGATGGAGGTCGGTTTCGCTGGTGGCGGATCGTTGCTGGATTTTGCCAGTAACCTGACGGCTACCAGCCTGCTCGGTCTGAGTCCCCAGCAGACGTATCAGGAGATACTCGACCTGCAGGCGAGCCGTATTCCTTTCGATGTGGTGACCGGCAAACGGCTGTACAGCAACATGCTGATCCGCGCGCTGGAAGTGACGACAGACAAGACAACCGAAAACGTCCTGTCTGCCGTCCTCACCCTGAGGGAGGTTCTTATCTCGCAGACGCAGCAGATCACCGTCGCGGATAAAACCAACATGAAGGACGGGGCCAGCACGTCGGCGGTACTGAATACCGGCAACAAAACCACAAAGCCGCCAAATACCTCGCTGCTGAAAAGCATCACGGGTAACGCGGCGTCATTACTGGGGCTCGGCTAATGGCAATTCAGGAAATCCCGCTGACAGCGGATAACCAGCAATTCAGCATCATCCTGGCGGGGACCACCTGGCGGATTAGCATCATATGGCGCGATCTGTACTGGATTATGGACCTGCAGAACGACAGAGGGGAGCCGGTAATCTCCGGTATTCCTCTCGTCACCGGCGCTGACCTGCTGGCGCAGTACGGCTATATGGGCCTCGGCTTTAAGCTGGTGGTGGTCTGTGATGACAGCACACAGGATTACCCGACGAAAACCGACCTGGGCGGCCGCAGTCATTTACTGGTATCAACGGAGTAAGCATGTCACAGAACTGGATGAGACATTTCGAGCTGCAGCTCCTGGACGAGAACGGGCAGGGTATTGAGCTCAGCGATTTCAAAGTGACCTTTACGATCGACTGGTTCAACATCAGCAGCGCGTCACGGGTGGGTACGTTCAAAATCTACAACCTGTCTGCTGATACCTCCAACCGCATCACCGGTAAAGAGTTTTCGAAAGTGCGGCTGATTGCCGGTTACGACGGTATCGCGCCGGAGGTGTCGGCAAGCGACGTCGGTACCGTTCGCGAAGTCGATGCGGCTGACGTGGGCCAGAGTGATGGCCGAAACTATGGACTTATTTTCAGCGGTGAAATTCGCTACTCGGTCACCGGTAAAGACAATCCTATTGATTCCTACGTCCTGATTCAGGCAGCCGATACGGATTTGGCTTTTGCCACCAGCATAACCTCGCAGACGCTGGCGGCCGGTTATACGGTCGCTGACGTGAACCGCGCGCTGATGAAAGACTTCGAGGCCAAAGGCGCTACCGAAGGTCTGACACCTGAAATGCCTGCTACCGTCTTCCCCCGAGGCCGGGTGCTGTTCGGCATGACACGGCATCTTATGGATAACGTGGCCGGACAATGTGGCGCAACATGGCAGTTCGTGGACGGGCAGCGCCAGATGGTGGCGAATAACGAGTATGTTCACGACGCGATTGTGCTCAACAGCGCCACCGGGCTTATCGGCATGCCGCAGCAGACGATCGGCAACGGCGTAAACGTCCGCGCGCTGATTAACCCGAACATCCGGGTTAACGGGCTCATTCAGCTGGATCAGGCTTCTGTGTATCGCACCGCGCTGTCGAACAACGATATCGCGATGGCTGGTGGCCGCATCACCGACCAGAATACAGACGGCAATATCACGCTCAGCGGTACCACGGCGCAGCCTGCCAGCATCGCAACGGATGGCGTTTATATTGTGCGCGGGATTATGTACACTGGCGATACAAGGGGCCAGGCGTGGTACATGGATATGATGTGCGAAGCGCGTGGCGCGGCGGATCTCCGCACTCAGGACTCGCTTAATCGGGGGTAAATTTGAAAGCCTTAGCCATTTTAATTGTTGCCTTTATGTCATTTGGGGCATCGGCAAGCGGGTACACCGCTTATTGTGGGCCTTACACCATCACTGCAAGGTTGGGTGAAATGGACATGATTAACGGTGAACGCGTCACATCGCAGAAAATTACAAATCTTGGTGCTGATGGCATTAAGATTGATATGGGGCTTATGCCTGCTAAAGATGGCAACAATTATGGCTTTGAATACATTCGCCGTCCGGGTACCGAAACGCGATTCCTGAATGTCCAACTGCTGCAGAATAGCATGGACGCGCCGAAAGTTATCGGCTCTTTCCCATGCAAAAAAGTTTCTGATTAAAGTAATTAATGGACTTTGTTTATGGCAGTCAGCAGGTCAAAGAAAATAGTTTTATTAGTTGTCATTGTTGTAGGTTATTTAATTGGAAACCATAAAAACAATGAAACTGACAAAGTGTCTGGTAACACCGAAGCCCCTGAAAAGGCTGCAGCGCAACAATCAAGTAATACTCCTACTTTGTCAGAGGTTGTTCTTTTAAAGAATGAAGTGATATTTACCTGTAAGGATATCGCCCGATCTTCTTTATCGTTGCCGGACACATTCGAAACCGAACAGTCTGAAAGCGGGATCGACGAGAAAAATGGAAAGCAAGTTTATTACTTTACCCTGCATTTTTCTGGAATGAACGCCTTCAATAGTCGAATCACTCATACAATAGAGTGCTACGGGACGGTAGGAGACAAAAACCGAACTGTGACCTATAAAACATTCAACTAACCCGCCACCCGGCGGGTTTTTGCTTTCTGGAGCCTACCAAATGGCAGTATCTGACCAGACCCGCAGCGGCGACCTTGCCGAAACATTCAAATCTGAGCGGGAAACCACAAAAAACCAGATCCGCGTCGCTTTGCCTGGCATCGTCCAGTCATTCGACCCTGACGCGTTGACGGCGGTTGTGCAGCCTGCTATCCGCTCTGTTGAAACCGATAACGACGGCAACCGCGTTACCAAAAATTACCCGCTGCTGGTGGATGTGCCGGTGGTATTTCCGCGCGGGGGCGGCTGCACGTTAACGTTCCCGGTGAAAGCCGGTGATGAATGCCTGGTGATTTTTGCCGATCGCTGCATCGATTTCTGGTGGCAGAACGGCGGGGTGCAGGAGCCTGTCGACGACCGGGTGCATGATTTATCGGATGCGTTCTGTATCGTCGGGCCCCAGTCACAGGCACAGAAAATCAGCGGAATCAGCACCAGTGGCGCGCAGCTGCGCACTGATGATGGCGCTGCGTTTGTTGAAGTGGCCGCAGGTCATAACATCACGGTTAAAACCCCCGGCACGCTGACGGCGACAGCAGAAGGAGGAACCACGATCACATCACCCACCATTACGCTTAACGGCAACGTGACAATAAACGGGAATCTCTCTCAGGGTATGGGCGCAAGTGGCGGTACCGCGACGATGCTCGGCCCTGTCACGGTCACTAACGATGTAAAAGCCGGTGGTAAGAGTCTGATGACGCATACGCACGGCGGAGTACAGACCGGCGGCGGTAATACAGGAGCGCCAAACTGATGCGATACAGACGTGAAGACGCCGAGGGTGATTACACCTTTGGCAGCGGCGATGATACCTGGCTGATTAACTCACCCGAGGCCGTGGCCCAGGCGGTAAAAACGCGATTCGAATTATGGTATGGGCAATGGTTCCTCGACACTACCGAGGGCACACCGTGGATTCAGTCCGTACTCGGTAAACAGAAGCCGGAAACCTACAACCTGGCGATCCGTAAGCGCATCCTCGAAACGCGGGGCGTTAAATCCATCCTCTCTTTCAATACGACAGTGAACACTACGACGCGCCGCGTCCAGTTCTTCGCTGAAATCAACACCATCTACGGAACAACGACAGTAACCAGCGAGGCATAAATGGCCCTCAATTTGGACACACTCGGCTTATCGGCAACGGTAACCGCTGAGGGGATCAGTGCGCCTGATTACCAGACGATACTCGATACCCTAACGAGCTATTTCAGGCAGATTTATGGCAGTGACGCTTATCTGGAGCCAGACAGTAAAGACGGCCAGATGCTGGCCTTATACGCCCTTGGGATTCATGATGCTAACAATGCAGCAATTGCGGTTTATAACTCCTTCTCCCCATCAACAGGTATGGGCCGCGCGCTGTCGAGTAACGTTAAGATTAATGGGATTGTCAGGAAGGGGCCGACAAAATCCACTTCGGATCTGATTCTGGAAGGTGAGGCAGGAACGCTAATATCAGCCGGTATGGTGCGAGATGATAATGGGATGCTGTGGGCGCTTCCGGTAAATGTCAATATTCCGCCTTCAGGGACCGTGACTATTACATCAACCTGCACTACACCGGGAGCAGTCGCGGCGCTGGCTGGAACCATCAAAAACATTGCAACTCCGACAAGGGGATGGCGTTCCGCCACCAACCCTGCTGCGGCCACCCTGGGGCAACCAGGAGAGAATGACCCTCAACTGCGTGTCAGGCAGTCAAGAAGCACGGCTCTACCCTCACAAACAACGATTGACGGTATGGACGGCGCCCTACTGGATATTGCCGGGGTTACGCGAGTACGTATTTACGAGAACGACACAGATACCGCTGACAGCAACGGTCTGCCTGAGCACTCTATTTGCGCCGTAGTGGAGGGGGGTGACGCCAACGAGATCGCCACTGTCCTGTCGAAAAAGAAGGATCAGGGAACATACACCTTTGGCACCACCTCAGTCGACATCACCGGCAAGTATGGAGAGCCGAAAACCATTCGGTTCAACAGGCCGGTTATTGTCAGCATTTTTGTTGATATCGAGTTGACCACCTATCCGGGCTATACGTCACAGGTTGCCGAGCTGATGAAAGCGGAGATCGCGAAGTACATCAACAGTCTGAGGATTGGCGATAGCGTTCTGATTAGCCGGATTTATTCGCCTGCAAATCTTGGCGTAATGAGTGGCGGGGAAAGTCGTTATTACGATATCACCTCACTAAAAATCGGTAAGTCTGCCGCCAGTGTAAGTGCTGCTAATGTGGACATTCTTTTTAACGAAGCCGCAGCGGGTGACGTTGCCAATATCAAGGTGACGCCTGTATGAGTAAATACACCGAAAAAATAACGAACTATCACGCCACTAAGCCTTTATTTGAACAGCACATTGATCTTATCACCCGACCATTCACCGACATTGTTAAAGCACAGGAAAACTTTATTCGTGAGTTTGACCTGGATAAGGCTGTGGGAGTACAGCTCGACATTGTTGGTGAATGGGTTGGGCGAGGCAGAAACATCAGTGTTCCGATCACTGATGTTTATTTCTCGTGGGATACGGAGGGGCTAGGGTGGGATCAGGGAAGCTGGCAAGGACCATTTGACCCTGATTCTGGGTTTACCCGATTGAGCGACGACGTATACCGCATGGTGCTGAAGGCGCAAATAGCAATTAATACCTGGGATGGAACGATCGGCCATCTTGAGGACATCCTTGAAACCATCTTTGCCGGTTCCGGAATCGACATGCAGATCATCGATAACCAGGACATGAGCATCACGATAAATGCAATCGCCATTAATGGAATAGCGAACACATCGGCAGAGCTAATTTCCGTTATCAAATCTGGTGAACTGAATATCAAAGCCGGTGGGGTCAGAGTGAAAAGCCTTAACGTTATCGATCCTGCGCATCCTCTATTTGGTTTTGACACCCAAAGTACCGCTATCGCCGGTTATGACACCGGATACTGGAGTTAATTAATGGCAACGAATGAGTTTAAACCCTTCTCTATTGCTGGTGGGGCTAATATTATTTCTCAGGCTGATTATGAGGCGCTTGCAGCCTTGTCAACGGGCTTCAGTTCTGGGGTGGCGAAGGCTAATGAAATCAATAAAGTCCTGAGGCAGGCGTCATTTATTGCTGCGGCGCTGGCACAGTACACTGCCAATAAAAGTGGGCAGGATGTACTTGATAATGGTGATTTGAACGGATTCATTACCAAAATGACTACCGCGCTCGGTAAGGATTTCCAGGCGCTTGATGCCACGCTGACGGCAATTGCCGGTCTCGCTACAGGAGCAAATAAACTTCCGTATTTCACCGGCACGGACACGGCATCTCAGACAGATTTAACCTCTGTAGGAAGGGATATTATCGGGAAAAATGCTGTTACTGACGTTTTAACCTACCTTGGTTTCTCGACTTATATAAAGGGCTTAATCAGTCAGGCTGATCAGTGGTCTACCTGGCAATATTTGGGTTTAGTTGATGCACTTAATGGCAAACAGCAAGCTGATGCAACATTGACTGCGCTTGCAGGGTTAATTAATGGTGCAGATAAGCTTCCGTATTTCTCGGGAGTCGACCAAATGTCGGCGACTGACCTGACATCATTTGCGCGGGGGCTTTTGGGAAAAACAGATGCAGCTACAGCTAAAGCGCATCTGGGTGTAGGAAGTGCTGGCAGCAGAAATGTTGGAACTGGGTTCAGCGCAGGTGGTAGTGAAATTCCCGATATGACGTTTTTTTCGGGCGTAAAAGGGAGTGCAGGGTACAAATATTTACCGGGTGGTGATTTGCTCCAGTGGGGAACCGTTGGACTGAAGTCCGCTCCGTCAGGAACCTCGATAGGGACATTTCCTGTCGCATTTCCTGTAGCCGGGCAGCAGATAGTTGTTACTCATGATAATCCTCTCACCAACGTTATGGCATTTGGTGCTGCCAGTATTATCGATCCGACACAATTTAGAGTTAATGCCATTGCAATCAATGCTG